>SMTZ1_10000482_pt1 | contig 42245 bp, 43 predicted proteins | sample DeeMarSWOR136_30_FD_25667 | JGI IMG/M metagenome (IMG submission 25667) | reverse complement strand
TTTTCTTTGCGTATTTCTTTGCCTCCTTCAATATGAATATTCGGCAGTCTATGCATGGGTTCAGGTTCTTGCCATAGCCATGCTTGGGCTTTCGTACCATTTTCAAATATTCGTCGCCCATGTTCAAGATCTTAAGTGGCACGCCTAATTGCTTTGCGGCTTCGATTACTCCGCACTCGTCTTTTGAACATGAATGAAAGGGACTAGCAAAATTTACGGCTACAACATCAATGCCTTGGTTAAGGATCAGCTTAGCAGAAAGAATGCTATCTAAACCTCCAGAAAACAAAGCTAAAGCCTTAACCTTTTTCATACAGTCTCTAACCAAACATCGCTTAAATAAGAATCTACCTATAGAACGATAAATTCGATAGGTAAAATTATATCTGGACGCGTTTTTATTATTGAAGTCTCCGTGAAGGGTCCGTGGCGCAGCACGGATAGCGCGTCAGCCTTCTAAGCTGAACGTCCTGGGTTCAAATCCCAGCGGACCCGCCATTTTCACCTACAAAAAGACATAAAAAAAGCTCGTTCTATACACTTAGAAGTATTAAGGATGTTTCAGGGCGTGAATTTTCATGAGAAGACAATATTACCTGCAGAGTAAAGTGAAGCCTATAAAAATAAACGGAACGCTCACAGTGGACCAGCTAATGCAGCAGTTTCAGGGTTCAGGCTCTTTCGGGGCTGGAAGGCTGGCTCGGGCATGCAACATATACGAGAAAATGCTGCGAGACAAAGGTTGCACTGTGTTTCTAGCTCTTTCAGGTGCTGTGGTTCCTGCGGGAATGCGCACGCTCGTCAGGGACCTCATCCGTGCGAAACTCGTTGATGTTATAGTCAGCACAGGAGCCAACATGGTCCACGACGCCATTGAAGCCTTGAACGGGCACCATTACAAGGGAAGTTGGATGGCGGATGACCGTGAGCTTTACCGGTACCACATTTTCCGCATTTATGATGTTTTCGTTCCAGAAGAAGACTACGTAAGACTGGACTATCAGCTTGCTGAAATGTACAAAGAAATCACAAGTGAGCGAAATGGGGAAAGCCTCTCTTCAAACGAGTTCGCGTGGGAACTCGGGAGAAGGCTAAAGGACTCGAACTCTATTCTGCATGCTGCATATGAAGAAGATGTGCCTATTTTCATGCCCGCTGTCCGCGACTCGGAATTTGGCTATGTTCACTTACTTCACGCCTCGCAAAAGAACCGCAAAAGCATATTAAAAGTTGACGCTTTCAAAGATGTACCGCTCATATGCGATATATGCAGAAGATCACCTAAAAATGGGATGGTAGTTATAGGCGGCGGAGTGCCCAGAAACACGGTTCAATCTGCCGTTATTGCAGCTAAGAAGGGCATGGACTACGCGGTGGTAATAACCATGGATCGACCTGAAACTGGAGGTTTATCAGGTTCTACACTAAGAGAAACGGTGAGTTGGGGAAAAGTGAAAGGCGAAGCCGACAAAATCATGGTCATCGGCGACGCTTTAATAATATTCCCTCTGATTGTTACTTCTGTAATTGAAAGACTGAGAAGCGGATTCACGCGCACACCATATCTTAAACGCGGAAAACTCAGGGCTCGGGGAGAAAGTGAATGAAAAACGTAGCGAAAGAAAAAAGGTTCTGCGGCAACTGTGGCAGCCATAGCCCCTACGAATATCCGATAAGGATGTTCTGTTCAACGCGCTATGCCCAAAACAAAGATCCGATAGTGGACACATTGTGGTGTTGTGACAACTGGAACCCAGTTGTCCAAGAATGCTACTGCGTCCGAGACGCGCTTAAGGAAAAGAACGGGGTATAACGCAACGCTAAAGTTATTACGTAGAATCTGTGTTTTGATGGCGTAGGCTGGAGCCCGGTGGTGTAGCGGTCAAGCATAGGGGCCTCTGGAGCCCTCGACGAGAGTTCGAATCTCTCCCGGGCTACTAAGAATATCTTTGAATTCTGAAGAAAAAATCGCAAAAACATTATGGGAACTAAGAAAGCTTAGCCAAAACACTCAAAGAAGCTATGCGCAGAAAATCAGCGCGCGTTACTCTTGCAAAAAAATAATTCAATAAAGCTTGCAACTCATCAGTTGCCTAAAATCGGAGTGGGGCCTTGTTTCTCCGACATACTTGCCGCCGGAGGATGCCTATTTGCCTTCAAAAAACTGAACAATCCATTCACAAAAACACTGAAGGAGATAGCTGCAAACTTGGTTATTACGAGATACTCTGAACACGCTACGCCAAAGCCTTTGAAGACTGGCAAATGCACTATTCTGTCTATGTGAACCCATCACAATGTGATGCTATAGCTGCGAGATTAGGCTTCAGGTAATGTTTCTGTGCTTCTTATTCCTTCAATACCGTTTATTTTTGTCGTGACGTCTCGTAACTCCTTGTAACCTGCCACATCAACAAAAACTGCTATGTCGAATCTTCCATATGTGAAATATGTTTTTCTTACGCCTCCAATCGCCTTAACTGCAGATAGAATAGCGTGAGCTTTGATTGGTACAATTTTCAACAGTATGCAAGCGTTCAACATTTTTCTTCCATCCTGCTTTTTATCTCCACGAGGGTTTCGGTGAAGACTACCCCTGCAAATTTTCCCATTCTTAACACTGTGGCGTTTAAAGCCTGAAGGTCAGAAGCTTCGAGGTCTACTACAACATCGTATCTTCCAAGAGTTGGAAAGATTCGTTTAACGCCTTTTAGTTGAAATAGAAACTCGACAACGTCTTCATATCTGCCATGCGTAGTTCTTATTAAAACACATGCGGAGAGCAAAGTATCAACCCCAAATATACAAGGCAACAATGAGATATTAAATTATTTGTGAGTCGCGTGTTTAGGCTTGGAAGCGGATGATAGTATTTACGCCTTTAATGACCCATATGTAAATCTAGGAAAAATGTTCAGCCAGCGCGTGTTTTTTCTCCGTTCTGGAACAGATACACATCTCCCATGAAAGACAGGCTGCCATTGTCATAAACAAGCGCGGAACGTTCGGGTATGGCATATATTTTTTCTTCCTGCGAAAGCCTTTTCAGCACCTCGTCTTTCGAAGGCTTGTAATGTGCTTTTACGCTGAAATCCACAAGCCCGATGCCGTTGCTCATTACAGATATTGGGGCGCGCCTATTTTTTGTAATCACGCACTTTCTGCCCAGCGCTAAGGCTCCAGCGCTTCTTCCAACGACAACGCCATTAAACTTGTGCAAAAGTCTGTCTACACTTTTTTTCTTCAGCCGCTCAACCAAAACGCTTACAAGCCCACCTAGCAAGTATATCAAGTCGGAGCACTCGACTTTTTTGGTGATTTCTCCCAATGTGTCGGAAAAGTTTGCGAAGTCAACTGTGCTTGCGCCGAGGCTTCTGAAGTATTCAAAGAGCCGCTTTCTGCGTACGTACGTTCTATCAAATGAAGCTCTTGCCCACGGAAAGACCATAACTCTTGGGGCGCAACCTGCGTCGCAGAAGGCAGCTGCATTGATTTCTCTCGAATTTCTCTTCGCCACGTTTTCTCCGCCCAAAAAATACAGTCTTTTCATACAAGATATGACGTTGTTCACATACTTTAAGGCATTCCGTAAATAATCGCAACCCAACTCCTACAATAAGACAATAACATGAGCAACAATAAGATAAAACGGATGAACAATGAAATCAGAGACCTGAACAATCCATGCTCATGATAATTACCAACCGAGTTTTCACAGAAAAAACTGTCAACCTACAACTTCACAGAACCTATTTGCAGTTTATATAAGGAGGGCTATAGTCTCTCCTAGCAGCTAGTCACGAACCCAACAGTTTAATCAACTAATATCTCAAGCTATTGATAGACGAGATTAAGTTATTCCAGCCATCAGTAGTTACCTTATACTGCTGAAGCAATAGAAAACAAAAATGTAAGAGGGGAAAAGGTTGGTTTATTTTTTCTTTGCTTCTTGGAAGAGCTTCTTTACTGCGTCAATTCTTGCCTTCTGCGCCAGCACATCGCTCGTAACTACCGTCAAAGCTTCTTCAGGACACCACTTCACGCATTGTGGCTCGCCCTCATCTTTGCACAGGTCGCAGACATGGACGACTTTTGTTTCTGGATGCAGCATTATCGCGCCGTAATCGCAGGCTTCAATGCACCATCCGCAACCATTGCACTTATCCATGTCCACCATTATAGTGCCTGTTTCTTCTGACGGTGTCAAAGCGTCACGTGGACACGCAGCAACGCATGGTGGATCTTCGCAACGCCTACACGTAACAGCCATGTTCGCCAATTGGTTTACGCGCACGACACGTATGCGCGATTTCAAGGGGTTGAAGGCTTTTTCCTTAGTCCATGAGCATATGTACTCGCAGATTTGACACCCTACACACTTGTCTGGATCTGCTGAAACGAATTTTCGTTCATGAATCTTCACCATCCGCTTAAGCCTCCTTTTTCCCTTTAACAATGCTTGATAAGCTTTCCATACCAAGCTCTTTGAGCCTCGCTGTAGTCGGAAAGCCTTCCATGGTCCATCCGCGAGAATGGTAGTAATCATCCAAAAGCAAGTCCAGCTCTTCCTGCGTTACTACAGCACCTTGCACTGGTCCTTCGTCTGGTATCGGCATGTTCATGACTTTCCACGGCAAAGCGTCATCTTTCCTGCCTAAGCCTTCCCTGATGTTGATCAGCCTGGCAATCGTGTTTATTCTCTCGCCTGACTTCTTCAGATCTTCATCCGTCATTTCGATGCCTGTTACCAAATTGTAGAGCCTAGCCATATCTGCCAGCCCCTTATAGTAAGTGCCCCTTGAAAACTTGCACACTATAAGCGAGTCGATAAGTGCATAGGTGTCTTCCATATCCCTCACCATTTTACCTCTGCCATTCTCTGCCTTCAAACGGTCCACTGTGCCTTTGACATCGAAGGCGTAAGCGCCATGCCTATTATGGTCTGCTCCTCGGAAGGAAACTGCAAAACCCAAAGCCGCAGTTTTGAGGCAACGCAAATCGTAACCTGTGACTTCCAAGCCTTTAATATGCTGAGCAAGCTTCTCAGCACCTTTCCCTATTTTCTTTCCCGCGATTCGCACGCCTTCAGCAAGAATGTCGCCTATGCCTTCCCGCTTTCCCATTTTCTCAAGAAGTTGGATAAGCGCTTCGGAGTTACCGAAGTTAGCTTCTATTCCGTCAAGACCCTTTTTAGTCAGGATTCCGTTTTCGTAGCAGTCCATGACAAAACCAACAATGACCCCTGCGCTTATGGCGTCCATACCGTAATAGTTGGCCAGTTCCATGCCTTTTATTATAGCGTCTAAGCGGTCTATGCCGCAATAGGGTCCCATTGCCCATAACGTTTCGTATTCCATTCGGGTCATGGTGTCTTTATACGGACCTTCTGGAACTACAACTTCATGTTCGCAACGCATGGCGCACGAACTACAGCCTATAATTTTCGCCAAAAACTTTTCGTTCAGCACTTCCCCGCTTACCTTGTCCGCTCCTTCAAAGTGAGCATTATTGTAGTTGCGTGTGGGCATACAATGCAACGCGTTGTGAACTAAAACGTTTTCAGCAGTGCCCAGAGTTCGGTACTTTTGTGTGGCTGGCCCTTTCATCCGTTCATGGAATTCTTGGACCATTTCCATGAATTCATCTGGCTTCGCTGGAACTATATCGCGCGTTCCACGGACAGCAATAGCCTTAAGGTTCTTAGAACCCATAACAGCGCCCATGCCAGTTCTTCCAGCGGCTCGTGTCTTCTCGTTTATTATGCATGCTATTCGCGAGAGTTTCTCTCCAGCCAAACCTATTGCTGCAACGCGTACGTAATAGTCTCCGAGGTCTTCCTTTATTGCCTCTTCAGTTTCGGAAGGTGACTTGCCTATGAGATGTGAGGCGCCTAGTAATTGGACTGAATCGTCGTCTATCCACAAGTAAACGGGCTTTTCGGATTTGCCCTTAAGAATAACAGCGTCGTAGCCTGCTCTTTTCATTTCTGCGCCGAATGTTCCGTGTGCTACGGCTTCGCCGATGCCGAGTGTAGCTGGAGATTTTGCTACGAATGCATGACCGTTTCCTGCTGTTGGAAATATGGTTCCTGATGTTGGGCCAAGAGCTAAAACGAGAGGGTTGTCTGGGCTGAGGGGGTCAACTCCTGCTTTGGAGTTGTCCAGCCACAGTTTCATGCCTAAGCCTATGCCGCCGATGTATTTTTTGACGTAGGCTTCACCTAGTTTTTCAACGCGGGTTTTTCCCGTGTTTAAGTCAATATAAAGGATTCTACCAGCGTAACCGTACAAGCACTTCTTGCCTCCATGTTTGTGGAATTATTAGTCAAATGAAAACTATATTAATTATTGGGTTCTGATTTTAAGAAATAATGTGTGATTATGCGTGTTCTGGCGTTTGCGGTGGTGGGCTTCGTTTTGGGTTTTCTATGCTATGCAACAGTGTTTCTAGAGTTTTGTTGTACTCTAGTGCTTGAAACAGTCTATATCTCACTCCTTACTTGAAGACTGAAATCGAGGTAGAACTGCCAACAGAAGCGCCATCGGATATACCCTCTGCTGTTTTGCATAGATTGGCTATTAGACTCCAGAATGAACAGAAAAACGTTTGAATAGAAAGAAAAGGAGAATTAGTGCCTGCCTAATTGGCTCGTTTGTGTTTGTTATTTGCTTTCGGCTTTTTTCTCTTTGGCTTCTTGGAACAAGTTCTTTACTGCAGATATTCTGGATTTTTGTGCTAGTTGTTGTGCTGTGACGAATGTTAAGGCTTCTTCTGGGCACCATTTAACGCATTGTGGTCCATCTTCTTGGTCTTTGCAGCTGTTGCATGTAAACGCCACTTTTTTGTCTGGATGCATCATCATTGCTCCGAATTGGCATGCGCTGATGCACCATGCGCAACCGTCGCATGCTTCTTCGTCAACTATTATTATCCCTGTGTCTTCTTCTTGACGCAAAGCGTCTCTCGGGCAAGCAGCCACACATGCGGGGTCTTCGCAGTGCCTGCACGTTACAGCTATGTTGTTAAGCGGTCCCAAGCGTAGAGCGCGTATTCTTGACTTAGTTGGGTTGAACGTGTTCTCGTTCGTCATTGAACATGCGTATTCGCAGACTACGCAGCCTACGCATTTCTCAGGGTCTGCTGAGACAAACTTGCGGTCTTGAGGACGCACCATCTAAGCTTTTCCTCCTTTTACTATGTAGGCGTATTCGCCAAGACCTAGCTCGTTAAGTTTCTCAACTGTTGGAATGCCTTCGCTGGTCCAGCCTCTTGCCGCATAGTAATCGTCGAGTCCCAATTGAAGTTCTTCGTCGCTGACGACCATGCCTTTCGCTGGTCCATCCTCAGGCACAGGAGCGTTCTTTATCTTCCAAGGAACCGTATCGTATTCCCTTGTGCCTTTGCCCTCGCGGATGTTGAAGAGCCTCGCAAGATTTTCTATTCTTTCACCGTCTTTATCAAGCTCTTCAGGAGTAATCGAGATGCCCGTCGCTAACGTGTAATAATTCGCCAAATCCTTCAAACCATCGTAATATGTGCCTCTTGAGAACTTGCACACAATAAGCGAATCTATAACATTGTAAATGTGTCCATCAGGCACAATCATTTTGCCTCTGCCCGGCTCAATCTTGAAACGGTTCACTTTGCCCTTAACGTCAGGCGAGTAAGCGCCGTTTCTGAGGTGGCAAGCACCGCGGAACGAAACACTGAAGCCGAGAGCTGCAGTCTTTAAAGTCCGCAAGTCATATCCAGGCAGTTCTAATCCTTTAATATGACAAGCATACTTGTATGCATCACCGCCAATTATTTCAGCTGCTTTCGCAACGCCCTCAGCCAGCGCATTGCCGAGCCAGCCCTCTCGTTTGCCTATTTTGTGAATAATTGCTATGAGCGCTTCAGCGTTTCCGAAAGTTAGTTCTATGCCATCTGTCTGCTCCTTGGTTATTACGCCATGCTCGTAACAATCCATAGCGAAAGCGACGACTACGCCGATGGATATGCCGTCCATGCCATATTCATTTACAATTCGCATTGCTTCTATGATAGCATCAAGACGGTCAACGCCACATAGCGGACCCATTGACCAGAGGCATTCGAACTCTAACCGTGAAGTTGCGCCCTGATAAGGACCTTCGGGCACCACGGCTATGTGGTCGCAACGCATGCCACACGTCGCGCAGCCAACAATCTTCTTCACATAATGCTCATTCAAGTACTCGCCGCTTACTTTCTCGGCGCCCTCAAACTGAGAGTTAGTAAAATTCCGCGTCGCCAAAGCAAACAGCGAATTCAAAACCAAAACGTTCTCAGGAGTGCCAAGCGTCTTATACTTCTTCGTGGCAGGACCCTTCATGCGTTCATAAATCATTTTTATAAATTCTCTAAAACCATCCATGTTTGCGACGTTAACGTCATGTGTTCCACGCACAGCGACTGCCTTGAGGTTCTTTGAACCCATTATACCGCCCATGCCAGCTCTTCCGATGGCACGGAACTCGTCGTTTATGATGGCGGCAAACCTGCAGAGTCTCTCCCCTGCTTCGCCTATGGCGGAGACGCGGATATAGAAGTCGTCGAGTTCTTCCCTAATCATATGGTCGGTTTCGTTAACAGTTTTATACTGCAGATGTTCAGCGTTTCGAATTTCAACTTTGTCGTCATCAATCCAGAGATAAGACAGCTTGGGTGCTTTACCATTGATTATAACGGCGTCGTATCCTGCACGTTTCAGATCTGGACCAAAGAAGCCGTGAGATTCAGCATTGGCGACACCGCCAGTGGCGGGAGATTTAGACACGACGGCGAAGCTGTTTCCGCCTGTTGGACCCAAGGTTCCGCTGAGTGGCCCGGTTAAGTAGATTATTGGGTTATCTGGGTCAAAAGCGTCCGTGTCCGGCTTAGAGTTATCCATGAGCAATTTAATGCCAAGACCTATACCCCCAATGTACTTTTTGGCAAGTTTCTCGCTCAAAGGTTCCGTAGAAATTTTGCCAGTTGTAAGATCAACACGTAAAATTTTACCCGCGTAAGCAAACATTTAATTTTTCTCTCCAAACGCGTTATTTGTCTATATACCGCTAATAAAAGGTATATTAACTTAATGGATTTCCCTGGGAAAAATTGATGTACAAATTATCGATTTGATTTGGCTGTAAACTTGATGTGCAGCAGCTTTTTTAGACTACATCGCACGTTTGGCAGTATATTTTGAATAAGAAATGATTATATAACGTCCTTGACACTTGTGATAATTGGCGTATCAGGAGCGATCACTCTTGAAGGTGAAAGTGGACTATTTGGGTAGCATCAAACAAACATTAAGCTTGAAGCAAACAGAGCAAGTCGAACTGAAAGGCGGTGCCGCAGTATTTGACTTATTGTTTTTGCTCGCTGAAAAATACGGCGAACCCTTCAAAAAAGCTGTTTACGAGCCTAACGATCCAGATTTAAAACCCTATTACATATTATCTGTAAACGGTTTGTTGCTTAATCAACTGAACGGGATAGAATCCAAACTTAAAGACGGCGACCACTTAATTTTCATGCCTGTTGTCACAGGCGGATAGAAAGCGAAAGCGTTAAACCTAGCAGCAGGCAATTCTATTTAATGGCGAGCACTTTGAAGAGGATAGACGCTTTAAAGCAAAGCGCAGTTAAGGAAGGTAAGTTTGACGGTTTCCTAATTTTTGATGGCGCCAACCTGACTTACCTTACTGGTTTTTCTGGCGCGAGCGCGTTACTAATTCCAACGGATGGCGATAGCGTGATTTACGTTTACGGCGTTAACTATGCACATGCAAAGGTAGAATTAACTGGGATCACAGTGGAATTGGTGAAGAGCAGCAAAAATTTGATGGATAAAATAGCGAAACAGGCTAAGGCGTTCAAAGTTGAACGGTTTGCGGTGGACGCTTTGAACGTCGAAAGCTGGCGCGCCCTAGCTAAGTCTTTAGGGAGCGACGAAGGAGTTGCTGTTGACAACAGCCTGATTCGGGCGCTTCGCAAAGTTAAGGACGCAAAAGAAATCAGGCTAATGCAAAAGGCTGCCGAGTTAACAAGCGAAGGCATGCGAGTCGCTTATGAAACCGTAGCGCCAGGCATGAGAGAGTACGAGGTGGCAGCAGAAATCGAGTACGCCATGCGGAAAAGAGGCTCTTCTGGAACGGCTTTCGAGACTGTTGTAGCGTCTGGTGTTTGCTCAGCGTTCCCTCATGGCAATTGCTCTGACAAGGAAATTCGGGAAGGCGACTTGGTGGTTGTCGATATGGGTGCCACGTACAAGTTTTACCGTTCTGACATGACGAGGACTTTGGTGGCTGGGAAGCCTTCGGAAAAACAAAAGAAACTTTATCAGACCGTGAAAAAAGCGCAGGAAACGGCGTTTGAAGCGTTGAAGCCGAACGTTAAAGGGGCGGATGTTGACGGTACTGCTAGGAAGCTAATTGCGGATGCGGGTTACGGTGAGTATTTCGTGCATAATCTGGGTCACGGCGTCGGGTTGGAAGTGCATGAGCCGCCCATTCTGGGCCCTGTCAGCAAAGATGTGTTGGCGGTTGGCAACGTGGTGACTGTTGAACCTGGAATCTACCTTGTTGGCTACGGCGGCTTCCGCATAGAGGACACGGTATTGTTGAAGAGAAATGGCGCGGAAAAACTGACCAGCGGACCTTACGCTCTGAGCAAAGAATAGCTAGAATATAAGCACTGACGTGAACTCGAAATACTATGACGCAATAAAAGCGCCATTCTTATGGCATTGACTTGCGGTTTTTCACCACCACTGCAAATCGATTCACACTCTGTTTCAACCTGCTTTTCAGCCGTTATATAAGGGAGGGGAGCTTCTCAGAGCGATAGACAACACGTAACCAACTAGAAATTCAGTAGCTGGACAAGATTAAAATGGCTGTTTGCGCCATTATCTTTGTGAAGGTGACATTTTTTGGAGAATAAAGCAGCAGTTATAGTTATTGACATGCTCAACGATTTTGTCACTGGAAAACTGGAAGCCAAACGAGCCCAGCGCATAATTCCAAACCTTAAGCGGCTGGTAGAAGCCGCACGCGAGAATAACGTGCCCGTCATCTACAGCAACGATGCGCATTATCCCCAAGACGTAGAAGTCATCAGAAAGTGGGGGACCCACGCCATAAAAGGCACTAAAGGCGCCGAAGTCATACCCGAACTCAAGCCTGCCAAAAAGGATTATATTGTTGAGAAGCGAACCTACAGCGGCTTCTACGAAACAGGCTTAGACCCACTCCTGCGCAGCCTACACAAAGGCGAAGGCGCAAAAACAGTCATACTCGGCGGTTTGCACACCAACATGTGCATTAGGCACACAGCAGCCGACGCTTTCTTCCGAGGCTATAAAATAATCGTCGCTGAAGACGGCGCCGAAGCGTTCACGCAAAAAGACCAAGAAGAAGGCCTGAAGTATCTGGCGTACGTTTACAACGCGAAGATAATGACCGTTGACGAAATAATCAAAGAATTCAGCTAAAACAGCAGCCGCCGCTTCTCACTTAACCTCAAACGGCAAGGGTTAAGGGGTGGTGGTGGGCACACACACTATTATATACATTCAGTTTTTTTGTTCAGTGGAGATCCATGAAAATTAAATTGATCATGGGCTACTAGTTCTGATGATAGAAGTAGCTTATTTCAAATTTCTAGCTTAAACGCCTCTGCTAATTTCTTTAAACCTGCTGGATCAGCGCTTAGGATGTTTTTGGCTTCTATGAATCTTTTGAAGTCTTCTGGCACTTCCACGAACTCGAAGCAATTTGAACATCTTACAAATTTTGATGTTTTCCTACAGTCAGTCATTATGCACTGTTTATTCACTTTGCAGTTTCCTTTTTCATCAAGGTCATAGCCTTCACAAACACGAAAAGTGTCAGGTGATAAATCATCAATCAAGATAATTTCTCCTGTTTTTAGCTCTCTTCCCCATTCCATTTTTCCATCGACCAAATGAAAGCCTCTTTTTAGAAACTCTTCATACATTATATTCCCAATTTGCCTCGTTCTACTTTTCGTAGTTTCCATTTCTTTTTGATCCATTATTCCTAGTTGAACTAAAGCATCATCAACCATTAAAATATCTGGTTCGCCTGCTTTGCCTTTTGCATAAAATTCTACAACATCTAATTTACTTCCGGGAATTTGAGAAGGATATCTTCTCCACCAACTTCCCATAACTTCATTCCTGAACACGGTTTCAAGACCGTAAATTTCATCTGAGCCTTTAAAATTTTTTGCGTGATTTTCTACACCTAGTAATTTTGCTGGTTTTACAACCATAGCATTTGAATGCGGTCCTGCTTCTACGAAATCTGTAGGAATGCCTTTTTTCTCAAATAATTCAAAAAAATATTGCGTAAATTTGCATGAAATTTCTCCCTTTCCAGGGATTTGTCCAACAACTTTGTCGTAACCAGAATTAAATACAGGTTTTCCGTCTGCCATATAACCTGTAGCATCGTCTTTAAAATGAAACTCTAGATTTCCATCTGGTCTTGTAAAGACATCTTTTGTTTTTCCTCGATAAAGTAAACTCACCCAAAGCCCCCTATTTTAAATATTGTTAATTGGATAAAGCTGTTAAGAAATTTAAGCTTGTTGTTGCAATTCAGTAGTAATTAAATCGCCTTTTTACAGCGCGCAAGAAAGAGAAGCTATATACACTTTCAAGCAACAAAGGGGAAATGTGGGAGACGGCAGCACTTTGGGCTCGACCAAATCCCACCGGTCCCACCATTGTTCAACTTTGCTACTCTAATAGCAGAACCAATAGCATTATACCAACATTAAGAGGTGTATGTGGAGGTGGGCCCGGGGCGATTTGAACACCCGACCAACAGGTTATGAGCCTGGCGCTCTGGCCTAGCTGAGCTACGGGCCCGTGCCGTGCTTTTCCTTTACTATTGCTGTTTTTGACCAAATTTAAACGTTTTCCGCTACTTCAGCAACTCACGTAATCGTTTGCATGGTTAAGTCTTCATCCGCTCGTAGTGGTACAGGTATTCCTGAGCGTAACCCGCATATTTCCCAAAATATTCTCTGCCGAAGACGTTAAGCTTGGCGTATTCGGAGTGAGTGAGACCTACTCGCTGTTTAAGCTTTTGTACCAGTTCAGGTGGAAGCTTTTCGACGTAGTGGTTCAAGATGACACGTTCAATCCATCTATCCACGGGAAAAGCCTCGGTTTTCCTCAGTGAAAACAGTAGGACGCAGTCAGCCACTTTTGGTCCCACGCCAGCAAAGTTGCATATTTGCTTTTTAGCTTGCTCATAAGGCATCTGTCTCAAGCTTTTGAGTTCGAAATCGTTTTCGAAAATTCGCTTCGAAGTGTCCTGTACGTATTTGGCGCGGTAGCCTAAGCCACACTCCAATAAGTCCTTAATCGTGGTGCCAGCCAGTTTTTCAGGTGGGGGAAATGTGAAGAACGTCATGCCGTCCAGCGTCGTTTTCTCTCCAAACTTACTCGAAAGATTCAGCAGCATATGCCTTATTGCTGGGATGCTCTTGTACGTTGCGCAGATGTATGATATGAGGCACTCCCAAGGGTCTTGCCTGATTATTCGCAAACCCCAGAACTCTCGAAGTGCTTTTTTGATGTGTTCGTCCTTGCTGATGCTGGCGCTTATTTTTTGTAAATTATCATCAAACCCAAAATAATTCTCAACGAACTTCGAGTCTGCGTTTGCAAAATCCAGTTCCGAGTTGAATTTGCGCACCTTGAAGGCTTTGCCGCCTGCAACACCGTACCACCAATTGCCCTTCTTATTCCACCTAAACACTTGACCGCAGCAAAGCGTGAAGTCCAAGTTGAAGGGAATCGTCTCGAGCTTCACGGGTTTTCCTCCAAAAACCGTTCTGCCTTAGGAACCACAGTGGGTAAACCTTTCCTTTTTCGAGTTTCCGCGATGACTTTTGCTTCCAGTTTTTCAGGCACCTTTTCCCACCGGTCAAACGCGGATTGCCAAAAAGCGCGACCAGAAGTTGTTGAACGCAGCTTTTGAGATAAACCAAATGTTTCGGCAACTGGAATGAAGCCTGTAATCACAGTCAAAACGCCTTTCTTTTCGAAGGCTGAGACTTTGCCGCGTCTGCTGCCGATTATTCTGAAGCATTCTCTCGCCAGTTCCGGGGGAACTGAAATGACGGCTTTGTAGATGGGCTCACGCACCACGGGCTTAGCCGTCAGGAAGGAACCGAGAATTGCTTTGCCAACGCCGTGCATGATTTCAACTGGACCACGCTGCTCTGCGTCAGGGCTAAGCTGGACTTCGAGCAAGTTGATTTTGATGCCTCTTAAAGGCTCTCCGCATAAGGGTCCTGCCTTACAAGCGAAAGTGAATCCTGCGATTATAAAATCCAAAACCTCTTGTATCTGCTCGGCGTTCCCTGTGCATTCCGTCATCGCGTTTTTCTGCTCATCCACAGCCAGCAGGTCCCCTGCTTTTTTCACGTCGTACTCATCTCGCTCGATAAACTTGGCAAATTCAGCTGTCAACGGCTCCACCTGAACCACAAACTTGTTCTGCTTGTTCGGGCTTTTAGCAATGGCAACGTCGCCTTTTCGGGTGATGCTTTCTCTGTAAACTATTCTCGGAGGCGAAGTTTCGATTTCTATGCCACTGAGATAATCCCTCAGGTGCTTCACTGCGGTTTCAAGGTGCAGCTCACCCATCCCGCTTAGAAGGTACTCGCCTGTTTCGATGTTCACCGAGGTAACGATGTTTGGGTCTTCCGTCGCAAGTTTTTCCATAGAGTCAAGCAGAAGCGCTAAATCCGCAGGGTTCTTTGGTTCAACTGCCATGGTTAACACGGGTTCTGAAACGTACCTGACGCGCTCAAACGGAGTTATGCCCTCCCGGTGCTCAACGGCAACTATGGTTTCGCCTGCCTTCGCCTTTTCCAGCCCAGCTAAAGCAGCCAAGTTGCCCGCTGAGACATGATCTATGGACTCCCTGAAAGCGCCCATGTAAATCGAAACTTGCTGAACTACGCTTTCCGCCTTTGCGTTGACGAGATAGATTCGGTCACCGTTTTTCACTTTGCCTGAAAACAGCCGCCCAGTCGCGATTACGCCCGCGTTCTGGTCTGCTTGAATGTTTGTTACGCATATGACTGCGGGACCAGCGTCGTCGCAGTTCGTCATGGCTTGTCCCACTTCTGAGGAGAGGGTGCCCTTCCAGATTTTTTCGACGCGGTACCTCTGAGCCACTATGGGACTTGGAACGTTTTTAACAACCATATCTAGTATTGTGCTGTGAAGTGGAAGCGTCTTGGGCAGCTTCTTAAACTTGTCGTCCTTGTATGCGTCTATTATGTCGGTGAATTTTATGCCCTTCTGCTTAGCCACACCCAGCGTGAATCCCCATTTGTGCAATGCTGAACCAAAAACAACGCTGTCTTTCGCAGGATTCGCATTCCACGTTGTCTTGAACGGCGATTCCCCGTAAACTTCAATTAAATCATTAAAATTACCAATTATTCGGCTGAACTTTTTCTCAATTTGCTCCGCGCCGAGCTTCAACTCTGTGATTAAGCGATCAACTTTGTTTATGAACAATACGGGACGCACTCTTTCCTCAAGCGCTTGCCGAACCACCAGTTCTGTCTGAGCCATTATCTCCTCTACCGCGTCAATAAGCACTACTGCGCCGTCGATTGCACGCAAAGCTCGGGTAACCTTGCCCGTGAAGTCCACGTGCCCAGGCGTGTCCACCAAATTGATCAGGAAAGAAACGTCGGCAGTTCGGTACAGCAAGGAAATGGTAGCGGCTTTCATGGTGATGCCGCGTTTCTGCTCTTCCTCAAGGTAGTCGAGAACCCTAGCGGAACCCGCAACTTTCGGCGAAAGCAACCCAGTGCCAGCTAGCAAAGAGTCAGTCAAAGTGGTTTTCCCATGGTCGATGTGAGCAAGGATTCCCACGTTCCGAATAGACTCTTTTTTACCCATCAACTTCAGAATGTCAGCAGTATATCTGAACTTCGGCATTCATTTAACCCGCTTGAGACAGATTTTAGTGAATAAAGAGTTCCTATTAAATTTATAATATTGAGCAAGTGGCGAATTCGCCGTGCCAATACCCCAGTTTCTTTTTGGGTTTTTCCAATTTAACGGCGTGATTAACAATAACCGAAAACAACAGAGGCAAAGAACCGAAAGCAAGGCGACAATCCAAGTCTTAAATTGGTAGTCAAGTGCAATCTTGTCTCTTCTTCCGAATTCTCAAACCAACCCCTAAAGTTATCGCTACTGATACAGTTATTGCTACGTAAATGCCGAGTCCTGAAGGCAACGTCTCATATCTTGGATAGTATGGTTCAGTGGTTGTCGTGAAATTTATGATATCGTCGTGTCTTTTGAAAAAATTGTAGCATTATAGGTTGTTGCGAGTTTGAGCGGTTCAGAAAAATAGAAAATTGCGGCTCTAGAAGCAAGACCGTGATATTCATCCACTCGGCGAGCGATAGGCACCTCAGGTGACAACGTTAATTCCCTACGTATATCGATCTTATTTGGTCTATAACAACCTTGGGATCGAAGGGACATTTGTAGCATTCAAAGCCAGAAAAATAATCGGACCAGCGAGAGTTTCAGATTGAATGCAATAATCAATTGGTGGGGAGTGTGCATGTTTGTGTAAGCACCGAGAGGATGTTAGATAGATCGCTAAGAACATGGCAAGAAACGAAGCTGAAAAAACAGCTATAAGAAGTATCTTCACATGGAGTTTTTTCAACGGTGCTCGCCTTCTTAAACCGCTCCTGAAAACATTTTCAAATAACACGTTTCTAGCCTAAACCTCTTTTCTATCAAAAACTATTTAATTTTAATCTGTTGACCTTGGAAAAGAAGGACAAGAAAATTGAAAACGCCTATAACAGTACTCACGGAAAACCTCAAAATGGAGCCTTACTCATCAGCTCTTTGCTATCCCAGAGCAAGCGAGGCTGAATTGGAAAGCCGCCTTGAAGAACTGCGTGAACACGCTATTACGGCAGTGGAGTTCGCTGGGGAAGCAAACGCGTTCAACGTGCCTGTGCTGGGCAAAGGCTTTGTAGGTATCGTCGTAGCCGCCCATTTAGGTAAGGAAAGGGTAGCGTTGAAAATCCGCAGGGTAGACGCTGCCCGTGCTGGACTACAGCGAGAGGCACAGATGCTTGCCAAAGCCAACAGCGTGCAGGTTGGACCGAGACTAATCGGCGTGAGCACGAACTTTCTCCTGATGCAGCTTGTTGATGGCTGTTTGCTACCGGACTGGCTTGACATGCACAAAGAGAAAGGGCATGTACGTGGTGTTTTGAATGAAGTGTTGGAGCAGTGCTGGCGGCTGGACAGCATCCGATTGGACCATGGGGAACTCAGCAAAGCTCCCAAGCACATAATAATCGATAAAAATCACAAACCCTTCATCGTTGATTTCGAAACCGCCCGCGTCAACAAAAAACCTGCAAACGTCACCTCTGCGTGCCAGTTTCTCTTCATAAGGCGCGGCGCAGTGGCAAAAGCAACGGCGGAAGTTCTCGGCGAAATAAACCTCGCAAAAGCCATTAACGCGTTAAGACTTTACAAAAAGGATAGAACACGCGAGAATTTCAACCGCGTAGTACAGGTTTGCCTCTCTTAGATAACGTAGTTTATCGATGCGTTCGCCGCGTTTTGGTTTTCGGGTTTTTGGATGTTTAGTTCTCTTGTGATCTGATAGAGGTTCAGCCAAGTTTCTATTTTGCTCTGCCGTTCAATTTTTTTCTCTTCATACAGTAAGGGAATTGTGTTCACGAATAACCAACTGTAGAGTCCTTCTTTTGCCGCCAAATCCTTCTCTCCGCAAGTAGAATCCTCCTTTTGCCCTTTTATTTCCTATGGAATATAGTACCAGAGAAAACTTCTATAACTTCAAAGCCGATTGTCTACTCTCTTACGCCAGCACTTCTGGGAGCCTGCCCTGTTCACAGGCTTCTTTCAACTCCAACGCTATGCGCCTGCCCATATACATGTCAGCCCCGTACCGCAAATACGCATAAGGCGAAGTGCCGATGCCAATGTTAGTGCCAGCCACGATACGTGCTGAAATCTCAAAGGTATAAATCTTCAAGTCATCCGTTATCACCATTTCCAAACAGAATGGCCCAATAATTCCCGGCGGCGCAAGTTCTACAGCTTTTTTGTGTACGCTGTCGCCCATCCGTAGGAGTTCTGGAAGCAGCGATTCGCGGAGCACTAGGGGGAAGTTGCCCACGATAGTGTAGGTCGGGTTCATGCCAATTTCAAGTTGCTCGCTCGCAGGTATCTTGCCTATGGCGTCCACTGCCGATTCGTAGCGCCTATCCACCGCCAACAACTCCACATCGTCCTTGATTATTGAGCTGAAGTAGCTGGGGTAAACGTTCACGCCCAAAGCGTACTCCTGCAAGTGAATCTTGTCCACATCTTCTTTGTTGAGTAGGCAGCGGTCAACCATTTCGTTGGACTTCTTGCGGAAAGATGATGGTGAGCTAGCAAGGAAGTAGCCTCTGCCGCCCTTAGCGCCCGGAAGCTTGGCTATTACTAAGCGGTCAATTTCGTCTGGCGTTTTGAAGGTTGCAGGCAACCGAAGCCCAGCCTTCCGCAGCCATTCTGCCTGTTTTTCACGGTTGGCTTCCCAGTGAAGCAGTTGACGATTCCCGAACATTGGCACATGGAGGCTGCTGGTTAACTGTTCGGTGCTGAGGTAAGCTGTGAATGAACCGTGCGGAATCAGCACGACGTTTAGGCGGCGTAATTTCTCCTGAAGCTTTTCGCTTAGCAGTTCTGTGAAGTCTTTAACTATGATTATCTCGTCTGCCAAAGGGAACTTCTTGTAGAGTATGGCGTTTTGTTCGGTGCATATGCACACCGTGAGGAAGCCTTCTTCCTTGGCGCCTTTAAAGATGTTCAAGGCTGAATGCGAACCTAATGTGCCTATGGCAAGCTTGTCCAAGTCGTACTTTTCCAGCATTTCGGCTGAGTCTTTACTTGTTATCACGTTACCACTTCCGCAAGCCGTCGATCTTTCGTAGCGCACTTTATCTCCATGGCTACGCGTCTTCCTGGACCCACTTCAAAGCCGTACTTGTACTTCATGTAAGGCGACGTTGGCTCAACACACGGGCAGCCGGGAACGCGTGGACTCACGTCGAAAACGTAGAATTTCAAGTCTTTAGTCACGGCGCCTTGAAGAGCAAAAAGTCCTATGATCCCAGGCGGGTATTCTTTCTTACACGTGTCCACGAACTGTTCTGCAGCCGCGAAGATTTTTTCTATCTGGCTTTCGCGCATTGTTGCACCCATGTGACCAATCTCGATGTTCTGTGTGGGTATCTTCAGCTCCAGCTGTTCGGGTGCTGGAAGGTCTAGCAAGCCATCAAGGTCTGTCTGTATTCGGCGGTCAAAGCCTAAAAGGTCTATCTTGTCGGTTAGGGGTGACCAGAAAAGGTTGGCGTTGAACTTGGCTCCTATAACGTATTCTTCTATGATTGAGTCTTCAAGTGCTTCTTCAGTGATTATGCCTTGTCGTATGCGTTCCGCAGCGGTTTTTTCGAATTCTTCTGGGGATGAAGCGTAGAAGAAGGCGCGCTCTATGGCGCGTTGTTTCTCCGGAACCTTGGCAATTACTAGCCTGTCAATTTCGCTGGGTGACTTGAAAATTTTAGGTGTAAATATGCCTGCTTTCTGGAGTAGGTACTGCTGGTTTCTGGGAGTGTTGCGCTCTTCGGTTCTGAGCATATACCTGTTTCCGATAAGCGGCACGGCGAATTTTTCTTCGATGTTCTCATAGCCCGCGTATACCGAGAATGAACGGTTAGGAACAAAAACGGTGTTTAAGTCGATTAGTTTTTTCACGTTGCTTGGGCTGGTCATGTCTGCGAACTTTTCCAAGAGCAAGGTGTGGTCGAAAAGGTTGCTGTAGTATTTAGTGTATGTTATATCTCTGCCCTTCTGGCAGACAACCACGGTTTCAAAGCCTTCCTGCTTAGCGCCTGAAGCTATCTCAAGCGCCGAGTGAGAGCCTAAAACGCCGATACGGATGTTTTCGAGGTCGTACCTACTTATTACCTCTTTTATTTTGGTTTCCATCATTTCTTTTCACTCATATATTCCCGATATTTCTTTATTACTTCCGCAAGTCGCGGTGTGTCAAATAATTTGCGATCAGTTAATTCATTGGCGGCGGCCATGTACATTTCACTAACGATAGTTTTCAGCGACACAGCGAGTTTTGGAGGCTGCGACTTGCATAATACCTTCCAATCTTTCACGCCTTGGGCTTCAGCAGCTTTCTTGGCTTCTTCCACATCGCGGTACCAGCCTGTTTTCTTGTAGAACTGCCTAGCAACCTCTTTGCTTACGTGTACGTCGCCGTAGGTGAACCTGCATTCATCCAGCGTTCCAACAACGTCAACGACCATGAGATGCCGGTCATTATTAAAAGCCAATTCGATTTTTCCGTCTTCGTTTTCCAGTCCAGCGTGGGAAGCGATTCGACTTATTGCGGTGTTAACTTTTAAGAGCACAGCTTTTACAGCGGCTACTTCTTGTGTTGTCAGCCCTGCGATTTGTTTGGCTTCTTCCCATGTGACGTAGCGGTCAGTCTCTTCGAGTTTGGTGCTGACGTCAAATATGGGTTTTTTGAAGCGCTCTCCGAGACGTGGATGGTGATTTAGTCCCAAGTCTTTTATGGTTATTTTTCCCTGCTCAAGACGCTTGAACACTGAGGAGCCTTCAGGCAACCCGTTTCTGTAGATTATTTCCAGAGGAATTAGGCAGTTTTTCAGGTTCTGCGTGTAACAGCTGTAGTCGTACTTGACTTTTCCCTGCGTTATGCGTGTTTCTGGTTTGTAAACGTTAACCAAATTGACTTCCATGGTGCTGGTGGGCATCTCCAGTTCTTCGAAAGTGACGACTTTCCCGTTTTTGTCAACTAAGCCTCTATAATGGGTTTCTACGCTCTTATGTTGTAGCCATTCGAAGCAGTAGGCACCCATTAAGCAGAGGGCTTTGCCTTTTCCGTCTATGTTATCTGGCATTTCGCCCCAGTCAAAAACCGAGTAGCGGTCGGAAAACTGGAATCTGCCTACGCCCATCGTGTCTGCTGTCGGTTTCTCTATAACTTGTAGGTCTTTGACGCTGCCCATTAACGTTCACTTCAATTCTCAAAAGAATATTCTAAATGAGCTTATATCGCTTTTTCAGTCCAAACATTTCCCGAGTTTGGCGTTTGTTATTTTAGTTTTTTCACGGAGCTATTAGCTTTTTCAAGTTCTCTTTTCTTTGCGGATTGGTGAGCTTTCACGCGTTTCTCCAGCGCCTTGTCTTCTAACGCGAGAATCTTTGCCGCAGCAATAGCCGCGCCTTCAGGCTCAATGGTTACGGTGGAGCCTATGCCACTTGGCACTCGTAGGGATGAGTAAATGTCTGCGCCGCCATATTTCTCCGAGTAAGGCGGACACGCGATAACGGGTTTCGATGTGTTGGCGTCCACAAAGGCGCTTAGCGCGTTGGATCTCCCAGCAACTGTTACGTAGATGATCTTTTCTTTTTCAAATTCTTTAAGGATTGCGAGTACTTGTTCGGGAGTTTTATGCGCTGAGGCAACTCGTAAAGCGTAGTCTACTCCTAAAAGCTTCAGGTATTTTGCAATTTCACTACAGAACTCCAAATCTCTTTCTGAGCCCATTATTACTATGGCTTTTCCGTGCACTCTTTCACACCAAACTCTGCTAGCGCTTAACTTGCTAATTAATTTTTAATATACCGCCACGAGATACTCGCCTCGGGGCATTAACTTTTCGTGCTGTATTTGGACTATAAAAAAAGAAAAACTTAGGAAATTATGTTTGTCATGGGTTTTGTAATGCACCTGAGCAAAACTAGCCAAATATTTGTGGAACAGACAGTATCTTCTCTTCGATAATTATGGCGGATGATATCTCCTCTATGCCATCTACACAGCGCAACTCTTCGACAAAACTAGACTGCTCCTTGAGACCCCTAAACCTAGCTTTTATAATCAAGTCGAAATCAGCCGCCTGAACCTCAATTATCTCCTCAATCTCGTTGAAACGGCTTAAAGACCAGACAACGTTCTTCTTTGGAATATGCCCTTTTCCCGGAATCACTTCAGCCAAATTTACCATCAACAATGTCCCTATGGGCCAAGGTGTTTTTTCGAAGTTGATTATGGCTTTGTAGCCTTCGATTATTCCTTCGTGTTCTAATTTTTTAACACGCCTGTGCACAGTAGATATTGGTATTTTAAGCATTTTTGAGAGAGTTCTACTCGATAAACCTGCTTTTCTGCTTAAAATCTTTAGTATGGCTTCGTTTTTCTTATCCATCGCATTCCCAATTATGAGAAATATTCTCAATTTAATAAGCATTTCTGAGAAATTTTCGAAAAAAAATGGGACAAACTTTATCTAGCTTTACGAGTATTTCTCACAAGAGAAAAACTTTGAGGGGGTGAAAAAATGGAGCCAAGAGAGATTAATTGGAAACCATCCCGAAAAATCCAAGGTCTCGTGTTCGCCTTAATACTGATATTGTTGGTATCAATAATTTTTGGTTTAGCCATGGTGATCTCCGTGGGCGTGGGGCATGCTGTAGTGCTTGTTGACCCACTTACGAAGTCAATAAGCGACCCTATAGTTGGACCGACCTATGTGGTAAAGGCGCCTTGGGTTACGGCGGTTGATGTGTACTATGCTACTGATTCTTTTGAAGATACAATCGCCTGTTTCTCTTCAGATCAGCTTGAGATGCAGATTCAAATCCTACTAAGATGGTCTTTGGACCCTGAAAAACTGAGAGACCTTTACCATAACTATCCGCGACTGAACTACAAAGAAGCAGCTATCGAATCGATTATGGCTGAGACAATACGATTGGTAACTAAAAACTTCACGGCGTTGCAGACAATAGAGTTTAGAGACATTGTGAGAAATCAAATAGAAAGCGCTGTGCAACAAGAAGTTATGACTGAGCCGTCGTTGGCTGGAGCATTGACACGTTTCGAGTTTGACTTGCGGAACATTGGTTATCCAGCGAAATACACTTCAGCTATTGAGGATAAGCTAGTTGCTGAACAGCAGAAAATTCAGGCAGACTTTGAGAGACAGCGAATACTAGTGTTAGCGAACGCTACTGCTCAGGAGGTCATTATTAAAGCCGCAGGTGAAGCCGAAGCTAAGGTAATCGAGGCTAACGCCACAAAACAAGCGATTGAACTAATTTTGGAGCCAATTGGTCAGAGCGGAAACGAAACTAGAATAGCTGAAATCTACCTGTGGGTTCAAACGTTACAGAAAATAGCGCCAACCATAGACATACTAATAGTCGGTACAGAGGGAACGCCTGTGCTGATTCCAGCAAACTCAACAAACCCCTAATTTTTGCACGTTTTCTGTTTAAAACTTAACTTTGCTTCGGCTTCTGTCTTCTTTTCATCTTTGTCAAAATTATGACCGCGGCTATATGCGAGCAGTTTGCCTTTTTCATGAACCCGGGGCAGCTGCAACTCCACTTGCCAGTGTAGTCTTGAACCACTGTGTAGGTTCCGTGGTCTCCGATTACATTGTAAACTCCCTGACCTAAAATTTCAACTCTGCCGCTTTCCACTAGTCTTTTAGCCTTTTCGAACAGTCTGTTAACGGGCATTTTGATGCTAACCTCAGGTTCACGGAAACTCCTGTAAAAGATGCCTACACATAATTATTGCGGCAAGTCCTTAATTAAACTCCTCAAAATCAGGGTGAAAAAAGATTGAGGCTGCAACAAATGAGTCAAGGGCTAGCGCTTGGGCTTTTTGAAGTAAACCAGCAAACCCACACTAATGACAGCCACAGACGCCAACCCAGCAGGTTTGAACCCTAATAACGGTTCTATGCGAAAATTACGGGGTCGAACGCGGTGCTTTTCACAACCAAAAAAACAGCCACAACCTAACCAAAGTTCAGTCTTTAAATAAGAAGTGGGATATAGACTGTTCCAAGCACAAAAGAACTTCAGAAATATAATTGTAGAGAAAGCTGAAAATGCACTTAGAAGAGATGAAGAAGGAAATCGAAGCCCTCGTCTTGGAGAAAGGCTTCTACAACAAACGTGAAGACGTTCCAAAAAAACTCCTTTTCGCCTTCATAGAGCTAGGCGAAGCCAGTGACGCGTGGAAGAAGGGCGAAGCAGAAGAGAAAATAGCTGAAGAACTAATCGACGTAATCTTTTATCTTTTAGATGCAAGCCGCCTTGCATGCCCTACCGCCAACATGGATGATGTATTTAAGAAAAAACTAGACAAGAACCGCAGAAGATCTTACCAGTATGGTGAAGGGCACAGAAACAAGTAATCGCGCGATGGCAACTATTTTTTGCGAAAAAACTTGCTCCAGCCGCAAGTGTGGCACTGAGCCGTCTTCTGTTTCAAATCAAAATCCAACTTGCCACTACAAATCGGACATTTCATGTTAAGCCGTCTTCCTTCTTCCTTGAAAAGGAAAACTCCGATTTAATAATAGGTTATTCCTAATTTTGAATATATTCTGGAATGCGAGAACCAAAAGGCGCTTCTTATGCTGCCAGACAATCAATGCTTAGGCATGTGTCTAAGAGGTTTTTATGGCAGTTCAATAGATTATAGACTTGTTGAGACCTAAAGTGAACTTTAACTATCCTACCACGGTGCGTTTTCGCTGTGTAAAATGCGGAATATGCTGTGGAGACACAAAAGAAAAGACAAGACATATTCTTCTTTTGAGGACAGAAGCCGAACAGGTCGCCAAGACAACTTCGCAGCCAGTCTCCAAGTTCGCCGTAAAAATCAGGAACAAAACGCCGTACGTTTACGAGATGAAAAAAAGAGCGGAAGATGAAAAATGCTTCTTCTTAGAAAATAACCGTTGCACTATTTACTCGTCTAGACCCTTGATCTGTAGGTTTTATCCTTTTGAACTCAAAATTTCGCACAATGGAAAGTACACGTTTCTTTTTACGGAAGAGTGCCCTGGCATAAGCAAAGGTCGAATTTTAAGTGAGGGTTACTTCAGAAAAATGTTACGGTTGGCACACGCGAAATATGGCAGAAAGTAGATTCAAACAGAGAAAGCTAATTCAGTAGGACACGATCGAAAAAACAGTCTAAGCTCTGGGCTCTATAAGGCTATTTTGGGGCTTTTAGATAGTATTGGCCGTTTTTGCGCATTTTTATATCCGCACTCGCATTCGAAGCCAGAGATTTTTTCGCTTTTACGTAATATTGGGCGCCATTTGTGACTAGTGCATTTTGTGTTTTTCTTGTGAATGTGCCACAACGCTTTTACTTCGTCAAAAGTGATTGGCACGTTACATTTTGCTGACATTAGGTACAAAAAAAGGTGAGTTGTGAAAAGCGCCCAGCTTGTGGGTAGGATTATTGTTAGTATGTCTGTCAGGTTTTTTCACTTTTTAATGTTTGTTCTACAAACATAAAATATGTCCGTTTTAATACATATTATGAAATAGAATATGATGCATCTTAAGATAGGAAAGTTACTCTCCATTCTGAACACGAACAACAATACTACAGCTGTTGCAATACATCCGCTTTCTCCAAAATGTAACCACAATAATGGCACTTCAACAACAGAGGCTCCTCACTCTCAACGTAAAACCTAGCCGTCGCAGGCTCGTTACTGTTACTTATACAAGCGGGATTTGCACACTTAATAATAGCTTCGATGACCTTCGGCAACTTAACTTCCAACTTTTCCACCACATTATAATCGCGGATAATGTTGATAGTGGCATGAGGCGCCACCAACGCAATCCGGTTAACTTCCTGCGCGTTAAGAGCGCGACCCTCGATTTTCACAATGTCCTTCACCTTGAAACATTTGCTCGGAACATTAATGGCAATAGTCATCACTCTCTTTTCGCGTCCAGTTATTCCCAAAATTTTAACAACGTCTAACGCATAGCCGCCACTTATATGATCAATAACAGTACCATCCTTAATCTTCGACACCCGCAGTTCCTTCTCACTCATTTCAGAACTCTCCATTAAAAGGCTATGCACTAAGTAATAAATAAGAATTTTAGGAAAAGTGGCGATGTTGCCCACGCAATCTCTTTCTATTCTCTGTTTTTCACATCTGAAAAAATCTATTCGCTATTTTTGTTATCCGTTTACTAGAGCGTTTATGTCGAAGCTGAAACCACTTATTCCTGTAATGCTTTCGCTAACGCTCAAAGTTAGAGTCACTGGAATAGTTGTGGCTGCATTAATTGTTTCATCATTTGAGCGCCAAGTCAAAGTCAGGTAGTCCGAAGCGGCTGGTGGACTCCAGTTGGATGCGGAAATACGCAAAGTCACAGGCACATTTCCCTCGTTGCGAATGTAGACCGTGAAGCTTTTTTGCGCGCCTGGCTCTAAAGATCCCCAATCAATCGCTTTTACTCTACTTGCTAAAGTTTCCTCCCAATAGACGTCGATGCCGATTGCCTTCAAGGTTCCAACGTGGGAGATGGTGCTACTTGCCTGATAGAGTGACCTAACGTTAACAATAACTAACCCTGAGAGGATTGTACATAATAAAATCACCGAAATTATCACTAGTACGAGTTTAAGCGGCCTTCTCCGCGTTCTTATTAGACGAAGGCCATCGTTCAGCTTTTCAAGCGTGTCAAGTTTTTTCAGTTCGCTCCCCTTTTCCACCCCTAATCCTCAACAGCGTGGGAGTTTAGCCAATGTTATCTTTAAGAGTTTTTGAGAGGCGAATTTCAGCTATATGCAAAGTTCTATACAAAATTGCGAAGATACTTTTGCAAAGTTTGTAAAGCCGAATTAACCAAGCTGGAGCCTTAAGTCTATGACGGTTGTGCCTGCAAATTTGTCAAAGTATCTTATGAACTCCTTGTTTTTCAGTCTTAGCCCAACTAGTATGTCAAAAGGCAGCAAGAAGGCTTTGCCAAAGTTTCTTATAGCTGCATGATCGTAAGACAGTTTCTTACCGTCTGTTCTCACTGCTTTCAGACCTGTTAGGCGTTTACCTAGGCTTTGACCGTTGAACCCTTCAAGCATTGTGGAGTAAGCCCAAAGAAGACATAGAGTTATGAATAGTATCGTGCTTAGTTCTGGACTAAATATTTTTGCCGCTATTATGTAAAGAACCTGCGGAAACGTGAGCAGTACCGTGATCAATAGCATAAGTAAGAAATCAATCAGAAATGCAGTAGTTCTCTTTCCAAAAGATCCGAGTGGAAGCTGCGTTGCCTTCCTATTTACGTCGGCAACTTCAGCCCAAGATTCTACATCACTAATCACTCTTACTGCATTTTCGCCTGTTCTGCTTAGTTTGTACTTGCCAGTTGGCGTCTGTTCTATGAAAGCCGAAAGAGTGCGAAGGTGAAAGCTTAGTTTGCCCGTGTCAACTTTGAGTATGTTCAGCAAGTCTGTGAAAGTACATTCACCCCTATTGCTGAGGATTAGGAGTATTTCCCTTCGTAAAGAATGAGACAGGACGGCAATTATTTTTGACACGCTAGCTTGATCGACTGCCATTTTCAAAACCTATGTTGTTTCGGTTTCAAATGAAACATCTGTCATTGTAGACCTCGTGCATATAGAAATTAAGAAAACAAACTTGCATATAAGTAGCACTCCTTAACGGCAGCATCTTCGGCGAAAATGAAGTTATGTGCTTCGCAGAATGCAAAGCGCAGTTCTCAAAAAATTAATGGTCATAGAAGCGGCTAAGAGCAAACGCGAATTTATTTCAAAAGAGCAAAGAACGGGAAAATTAAGGTTTAGGACGCTTAAAGTTGCATTATTTGAAAAATCAGGGCGCGTGCGTTTTAGTGTTTAGTGGCGTCTAATATTATGTATAGAACGTTGTTTCCGCGAAGCAGAACGTTTCCGTAGTTTGTGAGCAGCTGCTCTTGCTTGCATTCGGTTGCTCCTTCCAGAAGTATGTTCATGTGTCCGTCGCATTTGATCATCTTTCCTTTGTATTCGCAACCGTTTTTGAGGACGACTTCGATGTTTCCATGTAACTGTTTGATTAGGACATTCAATGGTTTTTTGCTTGGTTCCATTATAACACCGTGTTCATTAGTCAATATATGCATATGCGAAACCCATCATATATAAAAGTTTTATTCATCAGCAACACCCTAAACTAATGCTTTTGAGATTACTTTTGGGGAGGGAAACGATGAATAAGGCACGCTCAGTCGATTTCCCTTTCTAAAACTGCAGATTTATATGGGCGAAGTGGGCAAGTAGTTTCGAGGTTTCGTTTGGTGAAAAATTCTGGAGAATGACGTTATGAAGCATGTGAAGGTTACGGCGTTTGACTGCCCAGACGCTTGGTTTCAAGCGTTAAGCCATATTTGGAGCGAGGGTGACCATTTTCAGGTTGGCTACGGCTCGGAGATTACTGAGACCAAGAAGCTCAATTTGACAATAGAGATTACGCATCCAGAAACTAGACCTTTAGTAAGTGACAAGGCGCCTTGCGACTTCAAGTATGTTCAGGGTTACGCGTTGGAGTACTTGTGGTGTGGAGAGAAACAGCAGGATGAGACATACACTTACGGTAGTAGGCTCAACCACCCTGTTAATCAGATAGAAGAGGCGGTAGAAAGGTATGTGCAGGAGCAGCTGGATAGGCAAGTTACGCTCGTTGTCAGGTTGCCTGAGGACATACGAAAGAGTATTAATGCTAGGAGGCATGAACCTCCCTGCTTAAGCCTAATTGACACTGAGATTCTTGAGGGAAAAATGCACTTAACATGCTATTTCAGGTCGTGGGACGCGTACGCGGGCTTACCTGCTAACATCGCAGGTTTGCAGCTTTTTAACGAAGCCTTCGTGAAAGAAATCAACAGTCGCGGGAACCTCTCGTTGGAGACGGGGAAGCTAATTTTTCATTCAAAGAACTGCCACATTTACCAAAGGCAATTCAAGCTCGTTAAAGAACTACTGAAGCCGAAAAACAGTTCCAAAATGCCACGAATTGCAAAAACAATTGTGGGTGCCTCGAAAGAAACAGCTAAGGAAAAGTGAGTGCTGCAGCTGAGAACTGGGATTGAGCGAAGTACTTAAGCTTAGGAGTTGGAATGAATTCAAACGCCTAGCTGCTGAACTTAAACCAGATTCAGTTGTTTACAGTATTGACCAGAATGCCATGTCGAAAACCAAGGAGTCACATGCTTAAGACTGATTCTTCCTGCGCAAAACGCATATTATTTTTACGTTGATTTTCCTAAAGAAAACGCACTTAGATACACGGTGATTCCAATACGTGAAAACAAGTATGGACGCTTTCTAGAAGACCAAGACGTAGTTAAATTCCTTGAAAAGGAGCTTGGAAGAGAAGACCTAGCGGTGTTTTCGTATTGGACAACTTAATAGGCGATGAAAAAAGAGTGACTGAAGAAACATATCATGGCGTTCATCGAAACAAAATACCTTGGTACCCAATAATAAACTATGAAAAATGCGTAGAATACTGCAAACTTGCCGCGTATGAATTTGAAGAGAACTTGGGAAAAAAGAACCCTGTCGTAAAAAAACCTGATAACTGTGTAGTTTTCTGCACAGGCTGCGAAGAATAATACCCTGTCGGCGCCATTAAATTCCCTTCCAAAAAAGAAACCCGAGAAACAATCAGAAAACTGCCAAAAAAACATGAGCATAACTACGTGAACGCATACTTGATATTTTATTATATTAATAATTCAAATAGAGCAGCTTAACCCTTCAGTATGATGAGGAATCAAATTGGTTAGCGCGGAAGCCATCGCAAAACTGCCAAAAGTGCTGAAGCCAATTTCAAACGAGCAAGGTGCAAACGCGGCTGTAGCGTTACTTTTGAAGCCCAAGCGAAGTGACTTTGACTTGCTTTTGGTAAAACGAGTCGAAAACCCGTCAGACACTTGGTCGGGGCAGATGGCGCTTCCTGGGGGAAAACGGGAGCCAAAAGACAAAAGCCTGAAAACAACGGTTATGCGGGAAATATTGGAGGAGACAGGTGTAGAGCTTAGTCTTTGCCAGTTATTAGGTGTTTTAGATGTTGTTAGATCGGAGCCGAAGCCTGATTTCAAAATTCTGCCCTTTGTTGTCCTTCTTGAGGGTGAGCCGAAGCTAAAACTGAACAAGGCAGAGTTGGAAACGTTCATTTGGGTGCCTTACGAAGAGGTCATTCAGAGCAAGGGCATAGCGACGTTTAGTTTCGGAAAGTTTCCTGCCTATATATTTGCAAACGCAATTGTTTGGGGCGTAACCTACCGAATCTTGAGCGCATTCGTTGAGGCTGTAGAAGTTTCCCCCAAATGAAAAAGGGTAGACGAAAAAAGAGGTGGTAGCAAGCTGGGCTATTGTTTTTAGCCTAAGAGGCGTCTTTCGCCTTCAAGCTTTTTGATGTCGGTTAGGTCCTGCACCACTTCCACAGTTCCCAAGTATTTTCCGTTCGTGTTTCGCACCGCAAAGAACCTTATGTGGACAAAACGGTTATTCAAGGTTATCCAGAACTGAGCCACATTTTTCTTTCCGTTCTTGAAGGATTCCACAATCTTGTTTACTAAGTGCAAGCTCTTTTGAGGGTGGCACATCTGTACTTTTCTACCAAGCACTGCTTTTGGTCGAACGAAAATTCTTTCTTCAGAATTGTTGAAGTATCGAACGGTGTTGTCTGCGTCGATGAACGTTATGTCCACTGGAAGAGTGTTTAGCAAGCCGTCAAGCTGCTCTTTGCTTAGACTCCCTGTCTCGAACTTCAAGGTGCCTTCTGGCTGCTGTGATTTTGGTGTAGGCGTAGTTTTTTTGTCTTCAACCAAAATTATCTCCTCAGCCAGAGCTAAAAGAAAACGAGTTGATTTATGTCTTTCTGAGCGTAGAGAGAAAAATCAAACGTATGGCAACGCTTCATAACACAAGCTTGCTTAGGAAGGTTTTGGGACGAAGTATGGGTTACGAGACTGTTTGGAATTTTCTGGAGCAAATAATTATTGAACTCTGGAAAAAAGGCGTGGCAACCCCACCGACAGTTATGAATGATTTGAAATCGGCGAAAGTTCTTATGAAAACTATTGATGCCTCAGCGAAAGACTGAGACGAAACAGCGCCGAAAATTGAGCAGTACCTTGGAAGCGTGGAAGTCCATGTCGTCACTGAAGCGCAGAAAGTGTTTGCTCCAGCGCGCATTGACGAGTGGCTCAGGCGCATAGAAGAAGCAAGCTGCAACACGCGCCAAAACTGCGGAGTGAGAGAAGAGGTAAAAGAAAAAGTAGAGGAAAAATTTATCACAGGCGTTCCACGCTACCAACAATGCATTCGCGTTGAACCATTAGTCAGCTTGCCTGCGGAGAGCTGCAGCTTACAGAATTAACAAACCTTTCTTTCTGCGAAGAAATAGAAGGACATTTGGTTGTTTACGGAAGCACGGAAAACATTAAAAATTTCGTTAAAAAAATGACCGAAAAAGCATCCAAAGAATAACTGAGAATATAGTTTCCACGGCAAGTTTAAGTTATTTAAACTAAAGCTGAAGTTCTGAGGCTTCATGAACACAAGCATATTTGGGTTCTAATAGAAATAAGATACAGAAATATATAGGGAGTCTATCCATCAGCTTGTTGCCTATCTATAGGGGAGAGGCGATCTCCTTAAGCGCATCAATTCTCTTGGCTCGCTGGTTTGCGGTTGCCGAGTTTTTTGTATAGTGCTTTTATGGTGCCTGAAACTGATAGAACATGCACCGTGGCTTCGATATTTGCCACATACGTAATCGTAGCCAATGAAGTCCTAACTAAATCTAAAGTGGCAAGAGAAGTGCGCAAGACCGCCTTTTTCCGCTCCGAATCATAATCGATCAGCGCTAAACTCGTCAAACTCGCGCCATACTCCCCGTAAAGCTTTGTGACAGCGCCCCAAACCGCGTCCATAAACTCCTTCCTGCTGGGCACACCATCAGAATCTACCTGCAAAGCCAAGTAACGCCGCTTGACTCGTTTCAACAATCCTTCCCCTCCTTGACCACCCGTATTCCAGGTGCCACAAACTTGGCGCTGAGTTTCTCCCTATTACGCTTAAAAATCGCGTTGGCACTTTGCGAAACCGCCTCCAATGCAGAAGTCTCATCCAAACCGAAAAGAAACGCCAAAGCAGCCATTTCCCGCGGCTTTCTCAACAACAACTCCCTTCCTACACCACTTGAGACAACAACTGGCACATGAAATTCCTTTGCAATAGCGACTTCTCGGCGCAAACTCGAAAGCAACCTCACCCTCAAAGGACCATGCAAAACAAGCAACGGTTTTATATCCACTTCCAAGGCTGCTAGGCTGTTGCTGGCTAATTCCGCTTCTGCCCTGTCGAAAAATCTTCGACGGAAATCCAGCAAAGGAAAATTTAGAAGATCAACACGGCGATCCTTGGCCGCCTGCCGCGCAACCGCCTTATTCTCGCAGCTGACGCAAACCACTTCAAATTTCCGCCTCAACTGTCTCAACTGATGTATAAGCTCATTTGGAGCTCGCGGTCGTAAATCTACTCTCGAAGCAAAATCTATTCCAGCCTCGCTACACAATGCCCGCAGCTTCGCGACTTCGTCCGCACATGTTTCAGGTGCAATGGGCACAGCAATCAAGCGGTAACCGAGTACTGCAGCTTTATTTATCATCCTTAAAGCCGCAGCTTGATCTTTCACGTTCAGGCGGATGTGCAAATCCGCAAAAACTCTTTTCACGGTAGCACCCCTGCGTTTCTGCAAATCTCCACTATCTCTTCAAAGGTCTTATTCTTAAAGTGAATTTTGAAGTGTATCGGATCGCTCTGCGAAAACCTCACCTGACTCTGATAGGCAGATTGCTTGTCAAACCTAAGGTAAAGGTTCCGCTTTTCCAAATACAATTTCAGGTTACTAGCTAATTTTTCCTTGTCCAACACGGTTAGGCCAGTCCCAATTTTCTGGAGAGCAGCTGGAAGCGCCTGTTTATCTGTGAGCTTTGTTTCGAAAAGAATAATGGGGTTTCCATGATGCCCTGTCAAGCTGGTTTTATGGAAAACAACGGTTTCACTTAGTTTCATTGGCAAGACGTTGCGAATAGCCGTTAGAACCTTTTCAAGGTCTTCCGTAGCATGTGCAAACACGCGCACATCAATGTAGCCTATAGACGGTTTAGAAGACATGAAGGCACCGCGTTTTGTTAGGGCGGTTTCACTTTTTAGCTTTTTTCTTAGGTTGCGGCTTCTGTTTAGGCTTTGGCTCAGCCCTTTTCTTTTTCACGTAGGCTTTTACGGCTTCCACGTTTTGGTCGTGGCTGGTTTTTCTTCGCTTATCAACGGGTATTTCCATCCTTTTTGCTTCTGCCAAGTTTAAGCCTGCCTTTTCAAGTTCTCCCGTGCTGAAACCTCTGCCGCCTCGTTGTTTACCATCTTTCTTGTTGATTATGGGTTTTATTTGATGCATTTTACTTTGTTCCCTTGGAGCCTTTACGCTTGCTCGGTCTGAATTTTTCTGCGCCTCTGCCTTTCCTGCGCAGGCTTCTAACTTTTTTGCCTGCACTTGTTAGGCTTCTGAAAACGCGGCGGTGATGCTGTTTCTGCGTTACCCAGTTCATGTCTTTGTCGGTTTTTATCACAGGATGGTTTGGATCAAGCATTATTACTTCAAACCATTTTGAACGTCCGTCTTCGCCTACCCAATAGCTGTTTAGAATCTCCAAGTTTGGGAATTTTTTGCCAGTGCGCTCTTCGGCGATTAGCCGTAAGCTTTTTGCGGGTTTAAATTTGGCAACTCCCATGCGTTTTGGTCGTCGTCCAGCTTTCGGCCTCTGCTTCCGCAGACCACCCCTTCTTACGCGGGTACGGGCTATTGCGAAACCTTGTTTAGCTTTGTAACCGAGTTTTCTGGCGCGGTCAAGGCGTGTTGGTTTTTCAATGCGGATTATGGTTGGTTGCTTTCGCCATTCTATTAATCTCTGTTTCATGAGCTCATCTACGTAGGATTTCTCTGGTTTAGACCATGCTTCGGAAATGTACTTGTATGCCATCTTTCTTTTTTCACCTCTCATCTTACGTTTACGGTTCAGCCCGTGCTGGGCTACATCCCAGCGGACTCTGCTGGTCCGCCTGCAATTTTACATCTTAGCACCATGCCTAAAAATAAACCTTTCCAAAACGCTATTACTGTATTAGACTACTCTCTCTTATATAAAGGCTGAAAGCGCTTGAACCGCAGTTTGAGAGGTTATCTAAAAATTTATGTGTAGATTTAGACGAATAAACAAAGAAGAATTGTTGCAGGTAGATTTCATGAAGTTCGAAACTTATGTGAAGAAAATTATACCGCGCACCTACAACGTGACAAGCTTCAGGTTTCCAAGATCAGCCGTGCTGAACTACAAGCCTGGACAGTTCCTTTTCATCACCTTGAAGGCGAATGGGAAAGAGTTAAGCAAACACTTTAGCTTGTCCAGCAGCCCAACCGAAAAAACGCACATAGAATTCACTAAGAAACTGTCATACAGCGATTTCTCCACCGCCTTGAAAGCGCTAAAAGAAGGTGATTGGGCGAGAATAGACGCGCCGTATGGAAAATTCACTTTCGAGGGTGAACATGAAAAAATAGGCTTACTTGGAGGAGGCATCGGGATAACCCCTTTTATCAGCATCTGCAAATACTGTACTGACACGCGCTTAGACACGAAGGTTACGCTACTATACGGCAACCGCACTGAAAAAGACATCGCATTCAGAAAGGAACTAGAAGCAATGCAGGAACAAAATAAGAATCTGAAACTTGTGTTTACACTCAATGAAGCTAACAACGAATGGAAAGGCGCCACAGGATTAATCAATGAGGAAATGATAAAAAAGGAGATACCTGATTACAAGGAAACAGTGTTTTACACGTGTGGCCCTCCAGCTATGGTGGAGATAATGGGAAAGCTTATTGACCAAATGGGTTTGCCTAGGACACAGCTTAAACGCGAGTACTTCACGGGCTACATATAATCAGCCTAAGGGTAGAATCTTCTGGTGGTTCTGGGAAACGGAATAGTGTCTATAATGTTTTCCAAGTCAAGCATCCAAGCCAACAGCCTCTCTAAACCCATGCCAAAACCCACATGCGGCACAGTGCCGTACCGTCGAAGGTCCAAGTACCAATTGTAGTCCTCTTCCTTTAAGCCCATTTCTCTAATTCGTTTAATGAGCACTTCCTTGTCGTCTTCTCTCGTGCCGCCCGTAGATACCTCGCCTATTCTCGGAACCAGCATATCCACAGACATAGCAACCTCAGGGCGATCCCTGTGCGTCTTGCAGTAGAACGCTTTGATAGCAGTTGGATAGTCATAAACGAAGAATGGCTTACCGAACTCGTCCGCTAATGTCTTCTCGTCCTCGTAGCCGAAGTCTTCGCCCCACTTCAGTTTCGCGCCCTTTTTGCGGAGAAGCTCAACCGCCTCAGTATAGGTAATTTTCGGAAACGGAGTTTTAGCCAAAGCCAGCTTGGAAATGTCTGCGCCTAACTCTTCGAGTTCCGCTTTGCACTTGTCAGCGGTTTGCTTGCAGATGTACGCCGTAAGCTCCTCTTCAAAACGCATCAAGTCATCCATGTCGGCAAAAGGCCATTCGCCTTCGATGTGCCAGTACTCCGCCAAGTGTCGAATAGTCCTGCTTTTTTCAGCGCGAAACGACGGAGCAATGCAGTAGACCTTCTCCAAAGAGTAAATCAGAATCTCAAGGTAAAGCTGGGAACTCTGGGTCAAATAGAGGTTTTGGTCAAAATACTTTACGTCGAAAAGAGTTGAACCACCCTCAACAGCGGCGGAGATAAACATGGGCGGAGAAACCTCTGTGAAGTCTTGGCTCTTGAAGAATTCGCGGGCGAATTCCAGAATGTCAGCTCGAATCTTCATCACTAGATTCATTCGGCGGCTGCGTAGCCACAGGTGGCGTACGTCACGGATGAATTGTTCGCTTTGGTCTTTGGCTATAGGGAAAAGTTCAGCTAAGCCAATAATGGAGATGGATTCCGCAGCGATTTCGTAGCCTCCTGGGGCGCGCTTGTCACGTCGGGCTGTGCCCTCAAGCGTCAAGGAAGACTCGATTGTCAAACTTTCTGCTTCTTTCCAAGCGAGGCTGCCTTTTTTAACGGTGCATTGAATGAAGCCTGTCGAATCGCGCACTAACAAGAAAATTAGCTTTTTTCCTTCTCGTTTTCGGTAAACCCATCCTTTAATGGCAACTTGCTTATCTTCGTAGCATCCGTCAAGGACTTCTCGAATCTTCACCAAAGCCATTTCTGCATCAACCGTTTTTTCTAAATATTGTGTTCACACCTAAATGCCTATCGATTTCAGGTTTAAACTTACTCGAATGTTCATGTAAGTGTGGGAAAATAATTTTCTAAAAAACGAAGATGGGGCAATCCATCAAAGTCTGTTCGTCCTGCGTTAAATGAGTTTTTGTCTGTCTCCTTGCAACTGAACAAAATTATTGTTTCATGTCTACAATGTTGTGGGTTACCCTGGCGATCTCGTGTAAAGCCTTTAAGGAAGTAAAGCAAAGAACAGGGAAATATGCCGCATCCAGATGAAAATAACACATACGATGTGGTTATAATTGGTGGTGGTCCAGCGGGCTCTACGTCTGGCTATATTCTAAGCAAAGCAGGTTTGAAAGTAGTAATTGTTGACAAGTCACGGTTTCCAAGACAAAAATTATGTGCGGGTCTGCTAACTCAAAAGACAGGTCATCTTATCAATTTTTTGTTTCACGAGAGTGTTGACTCTCTTCGAAAGAAGGGGATAATTAATTTTGAATCCAGTTATTGCGAAGTTTTCTCTCGGAATAGATGTATGTGTATGACAATTTCTTTCTCCAAAAGGCAAAAGAAGAAGGCGCTGAAATTCTTGAAGGTGAAATTGCTGTTTCTGTGGATTACCGCAAAAATGAAATTGTGACATCAAGTGGTAAAACTCTTCGTTCGAAATATATCATTGGAGCTGATGGTGTATATAGCAGAGTGAGAAGAGAACTGTTTTTTGAAAGACGAAATTCTGATTTATGGCAGCGTGGTTTAGCTACAGCTTTTGAGGTATTCGTTGAAAGAAAGAAAGTGAGAAATGCCGATTTTTATCCAAAATTCTTTTATGGGTTTGTTAAATGGGGATATGCTTGGGTATTTCCCAACAAAGACCGCATCATTGTTGGTTTGGGTGGTCTCAACGTAAAAAATGGGAAAAAGCTGTTAAGTTTGTTCCGTGAATTCCTTTCGTCACTCGGATTATTTAGTTTTTCAGAAATACGGGTTCAAGGCCACGCGATTCCATGCGGCAATTTTCTCAGGAACCCCGTGCGAGAATCAACGTTTCTTATAGGGGATGCCGCGGGGTTTGTAGATCCTCTTTTAGGCGAGGGTATCTACTATGCACATAAATCTGCCCAGTTAGCATCACTGGCTATTATTCAAGAAATACGCGAAGGGAAGAATGCGAGAACCATCTATCGCGAAAAGTTAGGGGAACAGATTTACCCTCGATTTATGAGGGCTAAAAAATCAAGCCGATTACTCTTCAGCGAACTCAATTCATGTTCTGAATATATAGGCTTTCAAGTGGTGTTAAGGCTATTTAAAGAGAAAGCAGTAAAAATGATTCATGATGAAGAATCATATAGCAGGTTTTAGCTACATAATCGAATGGATGATGCCAAAATATTTCGTAAGTAGAAAACTTCATGTTTGGATCCATGATTTATGTTCGCTTCCTTCTCAATCTTTTGCTTAAACTCATATTTCCTTTAAGTCGGGTTCGACGATTTTAAGCACCACGAGAAGGGTGAAGGGTACAGCTGCAACAGCCAGCAAAAGGAAGGGTAGTTGAGGCGAGACGAACGCGTAGAGAAAACCGACTGTAATCTGAAGAACGCCTTGAACCACATACATGAAGAATTGGATGCAGCCATTAGCCGTTCCTCGCAGGTTTCTGGGAATCATGTCACCCATCAGCACCTGATAGCTGTTCAGTTGTAGGGTGTTGCCCAAGCCATAAAAGAAGAAAGCTAGCAGAAGCATATTGAAGTCGGCATTAATGAAGAGAATCATGCCTGGAATGTACAGGAGATAACCCAGTATCAAGAAGCGTTTCCTGCCTAAGGCGTCCATGCTTAATCCAGCCAAGATGCTGGGAATGGCGATGGTGAGGTACATGAAAGCTATAACAAGCGCCCACTGTGACTCGGTGATACTTAAAACTGAAGTGGCGTAAACGACAAAATAGGTGTGGCAGCTAACCACAATTCCGTTCATGCTTATGGTTGCTATAAAAAGATAGAACGCTGATTTTGAAAGCTTGCGCCAGACACCTATACTTTCCTTTACGGATTTAGGGTACTCCCGTAGCGCTTCTACAATTTTTGGGCGGTTGTTAGCGTCATTAGGCGGTAAGGTCTCTTTTAGTTTTAGCCGTAAAGTTGCGGTTGCGAAATAAGCCACCATTACAATAGTGTAAGCGAGGCGCATGCCCAAGTCGAAATTAAATGTTGAAGTCAAATATTGAGCAATAAGCGGAGCGGGTAAAAGCACCAGGTTTGCCACAGTCAACTGGAAACTGTAGCCTGCGCCCCTCTTTTCAGGCGGTAGCGAATCAATAACAATAGCGATTAAAGCAGGTCCATAAATGGCACATATGCTCTGAATGATCATGCCTAACATTATTAACGGCCAAGAAGGGGCAATAATAAAGAAGAAAGTACCGAATGCCAAACCGTAGGTCATAGTGGCTATAAGCCATCTTCTGCCATGCTTATCTGCCAAGTAGCCGCCAGGAAACTGCGCGAGCGCGATTGCAATGGACCCTGCGAAGCCAATTATGGACAGTAGGAACTCGTCGGCGCCTAAGCTTAGGTAGTAAAGGCTGGCGTAGGTATGTGGAATCGGGATTGCGAAGTACATTATCGCCCAGCTCAGCGTCAGAATTAGGAAGTTACCTTTTAGGGCGGATTTTCCACGGAAAAGTGGAGAGAGTTTCATTCTTCAGAAGCAATTTGATAACCCAATATTTATAGTTGACAGGTAAAAGGGCGCTTTTACTAAGGTCGATGGTTGATTACTGTCCCGTAATTCTTAAATCGCCCTTGCTCCGAGCATATAGCCTGATGGCTGATGATAGACCATTCAGAAGGCGCCTACAAGCTCAGAGTTCTAAAGTTTTCTGCCGTTGCCATAGCAAGCGTTGTGATAGTAGAAGTTGTCTTGGGCTTCGTCGTTAACAGCTTAGCCATTCTCAGCGATGGCTTACACGCGTTACTTGATGTTATTACAAGCGTTCTGCTTTTTGTGGCGACTAAAGAAGCGCTTAAGCCTCCAGATGAGGAGCACACTTATGGGCACGAAAAATTTGAGGCCATAGGCGGGTTGACAGGCGGCATTGTGCTTATAGGCGTTGGTGTTCTCGTGATCTATGAAGCTGTCTCAAAGCTGATGCAGAGTGGAGGCGTTAACACGGGTTTGGGGCTCGCAGGGTTCTTTGCTATAGGTTACACTTTCTGCATAGACATCTTCAGAATGTTTATCTTTAGAAAGGCGGCTAGCAGCGAAAGTACCACGGTTAAGGCAGGTTTTTACCATGCTCTAGCTGACTTGAGCTCAACAGGAATTGCTTTTCTCGGATTCGGATTAGCCACTGTCGGATTCGATCAAGGCGATTCGATCTCATCTATCGTGCTTGGGATTCTACTCAGCTACTTGAGCATCAGACTTGTCAGAAGTAGCATAATGGAGCTAAGCGACAGGGCATCGAAGGAGTTTGTTCAAAAAATCAGAGAAGTAGTACGCGTCCATGATGGAATTCTTAATTGCCGAAACCTGAAGGTGCGGAAGGTAGGCTCAAAAATCTTCGTTGAATGCTCGGTGCAGGTTTCAAGTTTGATGAAGTTGGAAGAGGCGCATGCTTTAGCCTCAGACATCGAGAATGACCTAGCGAAAACCTTTGGAAATGTTGACGCAACAATTCACATAGAACCGACTGAAGAAGAAAACAAAGTGAAGCAGCTTGTTGAGAAAGTAGCAACAGTGGAAGGTGTAAATGAGGTACATGACATCGTAACTGTTTATGCACGCGGCAAACTCTATGTTACGTTGCATGCGTACGTGAACCCGAACCTGTCGGTAGAAGATGCCCATGAAATCGCGGAGAAAATCGAGAACAAAGTGCACACGGGAATCAAGCAGGTTGAGAACGTGACTGTGCATGTGGAGCCATACGGCGTTGAAGAGCACGGAGCGGAGATAAATGAGGATAAACTGAAAGACGTAATTGATAAGCTGGCGAAGAAGGTTAAGACCAGTTTGCGGTTGAAGAGGACAGTGACTTACACGGCCGAAGGAAAACGGTATATAAACATAGATTGCTGTTTCACGAAGCATGTTCCGTTAACGGAAGCGCATGAGATTGCATCGCAGGTTGAGAAGGAAATAGCCGAGTATTTTTCTGACGCGGTGGTTACGGTTCACATAGAACCAGAATGCGAATAAAAAATAAGGAAAAGGGTTGTTAACTCAGGTTTACTTCTGTTATCAGCGCCAGTGTGTCTAAACTGTTGAGTAGGACTTTCGTGTTGGATACTGTGTAGAGCGTGTTGTCGATGTATAGGGCTCTGTGCACCCTCATGTTGTAGTCGTACCCGTAGTATTGCGAGCTGGTTGTGTCTTCTTGGTGTGTTATGCCGCCTCTCAACGTAAAGCCACTGGTTGTCGCTTTGAAAACGTATACCCCTTGCCAGAAGCCAGTTTGCTGCTCAAAGGTTTCATCATCTCTTATTTCTATTACTCCGTAGTTGGTTTTTGAAATCGGGATAACCAGCAGTTCTTTCTGTTTGTCAAACAGGAAAGCCTTCGGTTCATGCAATGCTTCTGAGTCTGTCCAGTCGCCTTCAACAATGTACTTCGCTACTTCCGTAGGCGCATAAACGTTTGAGACGTCGAAAAGCGAAAGCTTCACAGTGTTGTCTTCCTTACCCAACCCGATCACATGATTCTCATCGAAGGGATGCAGGTAGCTCGAGTAGCCTGGAATCTTAAGTTCGCCCGCGACTTTGGGTTCCGCTGGATTGCGCATGTCCAGCACGAAGAACGGGTCTATTTGCCTGAACGTTACAAGGTAGCATTTGTCTCCCATGAACCTGGCTGAATATATACGCTCGTCTTTGGCGAGGTTCTCCAATTTGCCCGTTATGTTCAGGTTCATGTCAAGCACGTAAACGTTGTTCTGCTGCGTCTGGTTTTTCCACGATGTGGTAGCTAACCTGAAGTACCCGTTATATTCATCCATCGAGTACTGGTTAAGAACGCCGCCTAGTACGCTGCCTTTGGCCTCAAAAGTCAATTCGCTGCCGTTTACGCTTACTCTGTAAATTGACGTGTACTGTCCTTGTTCACTCCACGTGGGGTAGGTCACGTAGATGTTGTTTAGGGAAACGTACATGTTGCTTGTGCCGCCCATCATGACAGTCATGTTGGTTGGCTCTTGCGCATCGTCCATTATGTTAAGTCCGATGAAAGTGGTGAAAGTGAAATAGTTGTCCACCGTGTCAGCGTAATAAATACTTGTAGGTTCAATCGCGGAGGCCTTTGCGTTCTCGTAAACTTGGGGAAGAACAACATCCTCGTTGATGAAGTAAGTGGGTTGGCTGACCACAGCGTAAACGTAGTTGCCAATCATTCTGGAGTTGAAGTAGCTGCCGCTGAGCGTGAGGTTCCGCGCTAGCACAGGGATAGCTTTCTCAGAAACGTCATAGACGCTCAAGAAAGTGTTAACACTGCTGTAGTAGGGATAGATCATTATTTCTTCGGACCGCGCCACTTCCTCGTAAGCGTAGAGTTGATATTGGCTGCCGAGAACTACAAGTTTGCTGCTGTCTTGGCTTAGGAACATGCCTGCCACATACGTGTTGTTGCCGAGGGATATCTTAGCGATTACCCGTGGGTCTTGGGGTTCCGCTTTCAATATATAGATGTTATTTTGGCTTGCTGACTGGTAGTTATTGTTGGTTGCGACGTAGATGTAAGCGCCGTCCGTTTTCACTATGTCGGCTTCGTCAACTCCTTCAACCTGAATGTTTGTGGTTGAATAGTCTCCTTCACCCATCGCGGCAGGAGCTGCGCCGTCTAGTGATTCACGTGTAGACCCGAAGAACTGGGAATCCAAAGGACCGCCACCATAATAGTTG
>SMTZ1_10004100_pt1 | contig 42253 bp, 35 predicted proteins | sample DeeMarSWOR136_30_FD_25667 | JGI IMG/M metagenome (IMG submission 25667) | reverse complement strand
CGAAATAAACGGACCTGAAAACAGCTTCGTGCAATTTGATTGGATCAAAATGGAAAGCCCAACCTGACTGTGGTGAGAAATCTCCAATACCCTGGATAGAAATCCAGAACTTGTAACATGCTGGGAATAAAATATTTTCTGGTAAATCTACAGAGATTTTATAGTATATTCCAGATGCAGGATCTCCTGTATCTTCAATGATTGTTTCAGTGTAACTACCAGGGTTATATGTATATGGTCCTGCATAGATATTACCAGGTGCAGTTCCACTACCGTCGTCATGGTAAAATATTATCTCCCATGGCCAATGGACCTGATTATAATTATCACCATTCCAGTATGCAGCTATCCAATGCACGTCAAATACTTCTGTATCTTCTTCGAAGTGGAAGTCATCTGCACATTCGCTCTCAAATGGGACACCTGTATCATATTGCGCTGAACATATACCATCATAATCCATTCCATTATCCCAAACAACTGGTCCTAAAGCACCATTTGCTGTTCCCTGATGTATTGTAGATAGTTCAATATCTTCTTCTTTAACTTCTGTATTTGCAATTGCAACAGATGAAAAAACCATAGCTGCTGCAATAAACAAAACAACTGCTCCGTAAAATTTCTTTTTCATTTTTTGTTCTACCTCCCTCTAATTGTAATATCCTTATGGTGTTAACAGATATAAATCTTTTCTTTAGGTTTTTAATTATTATATAAAAAAGTTTGGTTAAAAAATGTTATAAATAGAAGAGTTTAAAAAAATTAAAAAAAAGAGGAGTTATTGCTACAATAGTTGTTTTGCTCGTACTATTTTTAGAATAGTTCTATTAGTTTCAACAGTTTTTGCAGTAGTGGGAACATGTTTAGATGTTGTTCAAACCATGCAAGTAACGGGTGGTTTGCAGATTTGCTCTTTTTAAGGCAATGAATCCAACAATAGTCATCATCAGAAACAGTTTCGTCACAACCTTCTGCTTCAACTAATGCATAGTTAAAACCATAGCTGCGATGTGGTCCTATTACATGTGCTGTAATGTTAATTTCAATTGTCTCATTTGAATGCAGTGGTCCCGGAAAAAACCAAGTCATATACCAGAACGGTTCCTTATAGTAAACCTCGTCAGGATCTGGATCACCAGATTTGAATTCAAGGGTATTGTGCATTTTATCCCTTATTAATAAATTTGTTAGATTTTCAGTTTCATTATTTTGTATTACAATCTTAAATGTCACATCTGTACATATTAATACATCTATTGCTTTTAATTCTATATCTGCATCAATCCACTTCTGAGTACTATTATCCCAAACATTTTTTTCTGCATCAATGCTTGCATTACATGGTTCTTTTTCTGTCAACTGGAAACATAAATCTCTATCATCAGGCGGATCAACCTCACTCCAAGGAACCCAATCCGGGAAACCGAAATAATCTGATCTGAAAACAGCTTCTTCTAGTTTGATTGGATTATAGTGGAAAGCCCAACCTGACTGAGGTGGAACATCTCCAATACCTTGTATAGAAATCCAGTATTTGTTACATGCCGAAAATAAGATATTTTCAGGTAACTCTACAGATATTTCATAGTATATTCCATAGTTAGGATTCCCAGTATCTTCGATGAGTGTTTCATCATATTCGTTTTTTTCATATTGAAATGGACCTGCATAGATATTACCAGGTTCAGTTCCACTACCGTCGTCATAGTAAAATATTATCTCCCATGGCCAATGGACTTGGTTATAATTATCACCATTCCAGTATGCACCTATCCAATGTACGTCAAATACTTCTGTATCTTCTTCGAAATGAAAGTCATCTGCACATTCGGACTCAAATGGGACAGCTTCATCATATTGTGCTGAACAAATACCATCATAATTCATTCTATTATCCCAAACAACTATACCTCTAGCACCATTTGCTGTTCCTTGATTGAATGTGTTTATTTCAATTTGGTCTTTTTTTATTTGAGTATTTGCTATTCCAAAAGATGAAAAAACCATAGCTATTGCAACAAATAAAACAATAAATCCTAAAAATTTATTTTTCATATCTTTTTGTACCTCCCACGAAATATAAATTCGTAACCTTACATAATAAATATAAACTCTATTTATAAATTTTTAGTTTTTATATAAATATATTTTATAAAATTTTGAAAAATTCATCTATAAAAAAATTTACTTAATTCTAATTGCTGTATTTTATTAATAAAGAAAAAAAGAAAAGGACTATAATTATAGTCCTAATATCTGCATCAACCTTTGCAGCAATGGAAACATACTAAGGTATCTTTCTAGAATATCTAGTATAGGTCTGTCTCTGGATGTTTCTTTTACATGAACCCAACACCAGTCTTCATCTTCTACATATGTACCATGTGGAAGACATGTTCCATCAACCTTCACATAATTGGAATCGTATTGACATGGTTTTCCCGTTACATGAAATTCGATTAAAATTACAACTTCCTCAGTTTGATCCATTTCATCAATATACCATTCCATTATGTATTCTGGTGGGGTATGCTGGAAGAAGTCTGGACTTGGAGACGCACCGAGATATTCTAGGCCATCAGTCATTATATCTTTAACAGTTACATTTCTTAAAACTTCATCCCCTGTATTGGTTACTACTATCTTAAAATTTGAATTAGACGTGCAATATGGTAAATCTATAGCTTCACCCCTAGTATCTGCGTCAACATAATTTCCAGTATTTGGATCCAACACATATTTCTCAACGTCAATATCTGCATTACATGTTGTATGTTCGCAGAGTTCATAACAAAATAGCCAATCTGCAACTCCTGGTGGATCTCCATCTTGATAGAGACCACCTAATGTTACATAACCTGATACAAAGTTGGTTGTCAAAAATAATCCACCAGCAATACCAGAACCTGAACCAAAATCGAGACTTGTATCATGTTGAACACCTGTATAACTAGACGTAGTCAAATCCCATTGGCTGATATACTGTGGTTGGGCTGCTCCGTCTCCTTGGTCATAAACCCAAAGATATGGACCACCACCGTTGCACACATTATCATATGCAAAACCATAAGTACTAGTAGTTGTCCCTAGGTTGAACTGACCATTTACGGTGCCAGTTGTACGGTCTACTATCCAAACAGGGTCACCCCAATTGGATACATAGAAGACATCTAGATTTTCATCATAGGCAATAGCTCTACATAGAAAACTACCTGTTAATGTAACCATAAGAGTCTCACTGATAGGATCAAATCCCCAAATTGTGCCACCTGCTGCTCCACCATATAAATAGCCATCTACTGGACAATATGCAAGATCACGCAAACCAGTGACACCTGGTATTGAGAACTGCTTTAACATGTTACCAGAGCTATCATATTGATGGAGTAGGTTAGTAGCCCACCGGGTAGTATAAAAATATGTACCATCAAACTCAGCACCAGCATTTCCAGATGCACCAGTTTCTGTGGTAACATCATGGCTAAATTGAATAGTCCATGGTGCTAAAGACGATATTTCTTTAGTGTTAATCTTAATTTCTCCGGATTTTCTATCAACATTTATTGCTCCTGTTACAGTCATTGCAGTAGTAGATATCAACAGCATCATTACCAAAATACATATTATTTTTGTTTTCATTTCTACCTCCCTCTATATATTGTTTTGTAATGTTTTAGGTAAAATATAAATCTTTTCTTTATATTTTTTGTTTAAATATAAAAAGATTTTGAAAAAATTTCAAAAAAATTAATTACAAAAAAATAAAAAAAAAGGATTTATAAAAAAACTCCAAAAATGTTATTAGGGTATTTTATATGTTTGTCGGATAATGTTTGAAAATAGAAGTGAGCGTGAATTAATTATTATTTATGCATTTATTGCAATAGCGGTTGCTTTATTATTAGGGGTATTTCATTATTATCAAGGATTTCATCCTTATTATATTATTATTGCAGCAAATATTGAATTTTTTTGTATTTTTTATATTCTTTATTTACCTCTAAAGGTTAAAAGAAATAAAAACAAGTAAATTTTTTACAAATATTTGAAATAGAAAAAATATATTATTGTTTGCCTATGACTAACCATAATCCTAAATTAATTAATATTAAAACTTTGGAAAATGCTAAAGAAGAAATCGAAAAAATTGGAAGTGATCCATATAGTATTGAAATTATGGCACCTAAGGCTATTCTAAAGGTAATTAAACTTGAAAATGTAGTACTTCAAGATGCTATTATAATAAAACAGGACATGCTCTCGATTGGTGGGGAGGTTGCTGTACCAAAAAAAACATTTGAACTTCGTGAAAAAACTGGAGAGATTTTAATTATTGGAACTATAAAACAATTAAACGAGCTTGTAAAAAAACTTAATAGACATTATTCTCGATTGAAAAAAATTTCTGAAGAACTATCGCTTCTATTGAAGGATGTTAAATGAGTTTATTAAAAATTGGTGATAAAAATTTTGAACTTGGTAAAAAAACAATAGTTATGGGTATTTTGAACATTACTCCTGACTCTTTTTCTGATGGTGGAGAGTTTTTTTCCTTTGAAGATGCTGTAAAACATGCTATTTTAATGGAAAAAGAGGGTGCAGATATAATAGATATAGGTGGGGAATCAACTCGTCCTGGAGCAAATACTGTTTCTTTAGATGAAGAGCATAACAGAGTTATTCCAATAATTGAAGAGCTTGTAAAAAAAATAAAAGTTCCACTTTCTGTTGATACTTATAAATCTAAAATTGCAAAAAAGGCACTTGATGTAGGGGCTGCAATGGTTAATGATGTCACTGCTCTACGAGGTGATGAAAATCTTGCAAAAATAGTTGCTGATTTTAATGTACCGATTTGTCTAATGCATATGAAGGGAATGCCTAAAAATATGCAGGTAAATCCAACCTATAAGGATGTTTTAAAAGAAATTTACAATTTTTTAAAAATAAGGACGAAATATGCCTTTTCTTGTGGTATAAAAAAAGAAAATATAATCATTGATCCAGGTATAGGTTTTGGTAAAAGAACAGGTAAAGGAGTTGAAGATAATTGTGAGATAATAAGTCGTCTTTACGAATTAAAAAGTCTTGGTTTTCCAATAATGATTGGTGCTTCTAGAAAAACATTTATCGGAAATATTTGTGGAAAAACAAATCCTTTACCAGTAAATAAAAGGCTTGAAGGAAGTCTTGCTGCTGCAGGTATTGCTGCATGTAATGGTGCAGATATAGTTCGTGTTCATGATGTAAAAGAAAGCAAAAGGTTTTTTAGTATAGTTGATCGTATTATTAAGTAGAGACTATGGAAGATAAAGATATTAAAAAAATTGTAAAGAAAAGTTACAGTAAAATTGCAAAAAATAAAAGTTGTAACTGTTGCAATTCACAAAATGAAATAGATATAGCAAAATCCATTGGTTATTCAAATGAAGAAATAAATTTAGTATCTGAAGCAAATCTTGGTCTGGGATGTGGCAATCCCATAGCACATGCAAATATTAGAAAAGGTGATATTGTCCTAGATCTTGGCTCAGGTGCAGGTTTTGATTCATTTCTTGCAGCAAATAAAGTTGGTAATACAGGTATTGTTATTGGAATTGATATGACAGAAGAAATGATTGAAAAATCAACTGAGCTTGCTGAAAAATATGGTTATAAAAATGTTGAATTTAAACTTGGAGATATTGATAATTTACCTTTCGAAAATGGATTTTTTGACATTATTATTAGTAATTGTGTAATAAATCTTGCACCTGATAAATTAAAGGTTTTTAAGGAAGCATTTAGAGTTTTAAAAAATAATGGTAAAATGTATGTTTCAGATATTGTCTTACTTGAAGAATTAGCAGAAGAACAGAGAAATAATGAAGAACTTATTGCTGGATGTGTTGGGGGAGCTTTATTAAAAGAAAATTATATAAAAATAATTAAGATGGCTGGTTTTAATTATAAAATTATAGATGAAGATAAAGAAATAAGTGAAAGGCAGTATCAAGGAATTAACCTGGAAAGTTTGAAAATTGAGCTTTTTAAATAAGATTAATCCTCTTTATCAAGTTTTTCTAGTTCCTTATCGTATTTCATTCCCCATGGAGCCCACAAACCACTAAGTATACCACCTATTACAAGCAATGAAACAAGAAATATTGCTAGATTTTGATAAAAATTAAAATCTTCTGCTATGAAAAAAAACCAATATATCCAGAATATCAATAAGACAAATGGAACTGCAATTGATACAACAACTCTTGATCTAAATCCTTTCATTTTGAATATTTTTTTACCTTCTCGCGGCATGTGCTTTAATCCCCAAGATGCCCATGATCCACCCAGTACAACCACCAAAACAAGAATTGAAATTAGTATTATTGCAAAATTTTGATACCCGCTATAATTTCCAGCATAAAATGCCAACCATAATAATACAAAGATTAGCCAGCCTATTCCCATAACTATTGATAGGGATACCCTCCAACCTTTTGGTTTTGGAAAATCATCATCTTTCATAATATCTTTCCTCCCTATTTTTTTGGTAACATTTTTTAGTATTTAAATGCAATTCCTTAAAAACTCTGTTAATATAGAAATGAGATTAGAATTTTCTGTAGAAGGGGAAAATGTTCTAAAAATTTGAATAATGATGAGTAAAAACTTGCCTTAGTCCTTGGAATAATTACTGTAAGTGTCCCATAATCGCTTTCCAAATCATTTGTATCTTTTGCTTTTGCTTGAATTTTATATATCCCTGTTTTGCTCCATGTATGACTTACTTTTATTTCATCACCTGAACTATAAGGTCCAAGCCATCCATCTGATGTACCATCACCCCAAATAATGTAATAAAATATCTCATCATTATCGGGATCAACTGTGACAAATTTATATTCATATTTAGTTCCAGTTTTTCCAAAAGTTGGGCCAGTAATTATTGGTGTATAGGGCGGATTATTATCTTCTTCCTCTGTTACGAATGTGTAAATCTCCGAAGTGGTTTTACCACTACCAGTATCAGTTGCATTAACATACCAAGTGTAAAGTGTATTATATTCTAATCCTGACAAAGTGCATGTCTTTGTTCCGTTGTAATCATTATTACCACTTGAACTCCCTATATTTGGACTTGTTTGAATAGTCCAATTAAAACTGTCTCCCTCATAATCATTAATATCAACTGACACTATTGCTGTAGAAATAGGAACATTTGTCTCACCATTTGTTGGAATTTCATTAGAAAATTCAGGTGGGAAATTTATGGGTACATCTTCTGTTGTGAAACTCCATATAGGACTTTCATTTGAATCTCCTGAGTCATCCCAAGCCTTAATCATCCAGTAGTAAGTTGTTTCATAGTTCAATATTCCAGGATCATGATAGTTATTTGTAATGTTTGAAATTTCAAGCGGTGGGGGACTTGTAGTACCAAAATAAACATCATAAGTTAAAGGATCTCCATCAGGGTCAATACAATTCCAAGAAAGAATTATATCTATTGGAACATCTATAGATTCATTTGGTGGAAATGGAGTGTTAGGCTGATTTGGTGGTTGATTAGCTATTACCTCAGCTTTTTCTTCATATGGTATATAGTCTTGTTTTGTTACAGTAACTGACATATTTCCTTCAGTAGATGGAGATGGATAAAATGTAAAATTTCCATTACTATCTGTATAATTTCTCAAATATACTTCATCTTCCTTCCAAAGGCAGACATATGCATCTTCAATATTATTTCCTTCTGAATCTTCCACATGAACATTAAACGACGAGGATTCCGTTGGAATTTCCAAAGGATGATTAACTTCAAAACTAGTTGGATTATCCATCCAAATTGGAAGCTCTGGATCGCCTAGTAAAGTCAATTCACTGAAAATATATTTATTCAAATCATCTGCATTCATACTATTATATGCATCCATTTTGTGATCAGAAAATAAATCCCCTAGTTTGTAATGATTCTGATCAAAAAATGATCTGAAGAAATATCTATCATAACGCAATGATGCTAGATCATCACCACCAACCCAATACCAACCATACCTGGTATTACCGATAAAACCAACTCCACCACCATCAGTATCTCGAACAAAATGCTCAGCGATACAGTTATCATAATCAAATGCTAACGCCAAACAGCCGATTGAGTACCAAACACCCTGTTTATCACCATTTGAAAAAACATCAACTTCAGAATTATCAAGACCCCAGTCATGATTAGTATAACCAGTTCCCATGTAATTATAACTAGAGTGATCAATATGATTAATCAGGTTTTGTCCAGAATTTACAGCAGAGTCAACATTATCCTCATGATTTCCACTATGACTATCATATACTTTTGTAACAGTCCAATTTGAGGGAATATATAAACTCTCTATGTCAATTTTACAATCCTCTCCTTCGGTTGTATAGTCAAGATCAAAACCAAATAAGGATATATTTTTTGCATAGCTTTGGATTGGAGGATTTTTTTCATAATTTAATGTTTTATTAATAAAATTTCCAATTTTTCCAGCACCAGACCCATTTCCCGTAACAGAGGCTCTCCCTACATTAACCTCGCAAGTCCAGTCATCATCGTAATCAGAATATAAGGTATCTGTTGGAATGTTATTTCCTTTGTAGTTTACTGTATAATATGGAATTGTATCGGTATCGCCGCCAAGAAGGAAAAAAGTAGTTCCCCAATTACTATGAGCATCCTGGATGAATGCCCTGATTTTTGATTGGTTTGAAGAACCAGAATAATTGTTATAAATCCATTCAGTTGTAACAATATTTGCAGGTATCCCTTTTTGTGTTTTCCAATCTGAAAGAGTTTGGAATGATGATACCCAACTATTTTTTGTAATAATTACATAGTCATAATATCCAGGATCTATCCCTAGAGCTTTATTTCCTTTTTTTACATTCACTACTACTTTTTCAGGATTATAAACCATTTCTTTTACTCTTTCTTTATACAAGTTTATTTCAGATTTTGTTATAGAATTAGGTAAATAATCTCCACAAATGTAACCTTCTTCACACTCGATTTCAAATTCGATTTTATTAAGTAATTTTAATGTTTTTAAATATGGATTATATTGAAATGGATAAACAGTAACTATAGCAATTCCTTGTCCAGCTAAATCAGTCATTCTATTTAATTCCACTCGTTTGGTTGAATATAAATATTTTTTAAATCCAGAGGTTATTGCCGAAGAAGAGCTCTTTATTGAAACTCCAACTTTCTGTGGAGACTGTGCAGGAAGTATATTGAAAGTCGATGAGATTTCTTCTTCATCATAGTCAATGATCCTAATATTAGTAGCTTTCATATCATTTGGAATTGCAACCAATAAATTTTTCATAGGTAGCATTGGTTTTCCAGTATCAGTAGTTAAACCGCCATTTGGATAGTTGATAATATCATATTTATCATATTTTTTAAACTCAAAATCATTTAAATCAAAAGTTAAAATGACTTTAACATTTGAAATTTCATTTTTTGGTTGTTCATATAAACTGCTGATTTGAGAAGGAAAAATTGTTAATAAAAAAAGGCAGGTAATTACTAGCGTTAATAATGTTTTATATTTATTTGTAATAAGCTCTACCCCCGCAAATATAGATATTATGTATGTATAATATAATAAAGACCTATAAATATATGGCGGTTAAAACTTCATTATTTGATTGTGTAAAAATAAAATTTTTTAATATATATTAACCGCGTGAAAAGGAAATTCCAAATAAGGAGAGGACATAAACCCATCCTACAACAAAAGCTACTGAAGCTATTACTCCCCAAATAGTAATTTTATCTATTACTAAAACAAAAGATAAAAAAACCATAGTTCCAATAAATATCATAGGATGTTTTCGAAGACTTTCTTTATTTTGTTTTCCATATAATCTATATATAAGATAAGCCTGGAGTGGAAGTCCTATGAATAGAAAAATGTAGAAATATGTAGGAGAAAGTAAATTAAGAACAAAGGGAATTGAATATGTAAAATCAATTGAAATTACTATCCATATAAAATAAATAAAATTTACATCTTTTATGGATAGATCTTTTTTATATGAATAATTCCATCTAACTGCAGTTGTTTTAACATGAAATTTTTTATCAATATCCACATCTTTCATTCCACCGATCCATTCTCCATAGACACTAACAAAAAATGCACAAATAGCCGCAATAATTGTTATTTTAGTAATATCTCCTTTAGTTAAAGCCCCATAAATTACTAAAAAAAATGCACCAACTGAAGGGGAAAAATCATAAAGCCATGAAATGTATTTACCTTTAACAGTATAAAATGTACCAAATGCTCCTGCTAAGACAATAGCAACAAGTGAGAAATAATTAGGATAAAAAATAAATGAAAGAATAATTGCCATTAGGTAGCAAAAAGCTGCAAAAATTAATGCATTTCTTTTTGATATTTTCCCTGTTACAAGGGGTTTATATTTGAATTGAGGATTATTTTTGTCCTCTTCAACATGCCAATATTCATTTATCGCTCCCATATAAGCATGAGCAAATATCGAAACCAATAACAGTTTACCTGCATCAATTATTGTAATGTTTGCAGTTGAAGTAAAAGCACCTACCAGGATTGCTCCAAAAGTAGATGATGCTCCAAAAAGACGGCCAAGTTTTAAATATTCCTTAATTGAGTTAACAATACCACTTCCATATAATAAAAAATCGTTTAAGCAATTGAAAACTTATAAATAATTGTAAAAATAATGACCTTGATGTTTGTATCCTATTTCTGCGTCTATACCACTGATATTTCTTAAAAATATTATAATTTTTCAGAATAAATGTATATTTAATAAGTGTATGTAAAATAATACATTTAATTGAATTTATTAACATAATACATTCCCACAACCTTTGCATTTTTTCCTCTTCAAATAGTGGTATAGTTTTCTAAGTATATCGTTGTTAATATTAAAGATTACTAAATAAAAATTTTGGTTAAAATCTACACAAATGATGAAAAAAAAAATTAAAAATCTCGAAAAAATCCTCATAAAAAGTTTAAAATCTTGGTTAATCTGTCTCTACATTACTTAATGTAGAAAAAAACATTAAGGAATATTTAATACTCGGTTTGTGAAAATTATGGATGACCCTATTTGTCCACTTGATTACCGTTACGGCAGAAAAGAACTTAAGGAAATCTTTGGAGAAGAAAAACGTCTTCAATATTTACTTGATATTGAAGCAGCACTTGCTCGCGCTCATGCAAAAGTAGGAAACATACCAAAAAGTGCTGCTGATGAAATCTCTAAGAAAGCATCAGTTAAATATGTAAAAGTTGAAAGGGTAAATCAAATCGAACGTGAGACAAAACATGATATCATGGCAGTAACTCGTGCACTTGCAGAGCAGTGCAAAGGTGATTCCGGAAAATATATTCATCTTGGCGCGACAAGTTACGATATAGTAGATACTGCAAATGCTATACAGTTTGCAGATTCAACAGAGTATATTAGAAAAGAACTAAAAGAATTGAGAAATACTTTAGTAAAACTTTCAAAAAAATATAAGATAACTGTAATGCCTGGTAGAACCCATGGTCAACATTCAATTCCTGTTACTTTTGGTCTAAAAATGGCTGCCTATGCAATGGAAATTGAAAGACATCTTGAACGAATTTTTGAATGCAAAAGTCGACTTCTTGTTGGAAAGTTATCAGGTGCAGTTGGAACAGGCGCTGCACTTGGAAAAAACGCCTTAAAATTACAAGAAGAGATGCTTAAAGATTTAAAACTTGGAGTTGAAAATGTTTCCACTCAAATTGTTTGTAGAGATAGATATAATGAGTTGATTGGAGTTTTATGTAATATTTCTACTAGTATGGAAAAATTTGCAACTGAAGTTCGTAACCTTCAGCGTGATGAAATTGGGGAAGTAGCTGAAGCTTTTGAAACAAAAAAACAGGTTGGTTCTTCAACAATGCCTCATAAGAGAAATCCAATAACTTGTGAACAAATATGTGGACTTGCCCGTATGGTTAGAGGTTTTATAATTCCAACTTATGAAAATTCAATCCAATGGCATGAAAGAGATTTATGTAATTCATCTTCTGAGAGATTTATTATTCCTCATTCTATAATTCTTACTGATTGGATAGTTTATCAGACTAATATTGTTTATAAAAATCTTAAAGTTTTTCCTGAAAAAATGAAAAAGAATCTAGAAATATCAAAGGGACTTCCAATGGCAGAATCACTAATGACAACATTGATTTCAAAAGGAATGGGAAGAGGAGATGCACATGAACTTATGAGAAAAACCTCATTAAAAGCAGTTCATGAAGGTAAAACACTTAAAGAAGCTTTTGTAGAGGAAAATAAAAAATTAAAATTACTTTCAGAAAAAGAGATAAATGATTCCTTAAAACCAGAAAATTATTTGGGTGCAACTGAAAAAATAATTGATAAAGTTGTCAAAAGATTTGAGAGATGAAATACTATGGATAAATTAGAAATTATTACATCAAACACTGAAGAAGTAGTAACAATTGAAGAACTAAAAAAAGCACTAAATAAGGAAAAACCAAAGGGATACATTGGTTTTGAACCCTCAGGAACTGTTCATATAGGTTGGATAATCTGTACAAATAAAATAAATGATTTTATCAATAGTGGCTTTGATTTCACAGTACTTCTTGCTGATTGGCATGCTTACATCAATGATAAACTTGGAGGAGATATTGAAAAAATAAAACTTTGTGGAAAATACATGGAAGACTGTTTCTCTGCAATGGGTGTTGATAAAAGCAAAGTCAAATTTATTTATGCAAGCGATTATGTATCAGATCCAAAATATTGGGAACTTGTTTTAAGAACAGCAAAAGCAACCTCACTTGCACGAGTTAAGAGATCAATGGATATTATGGGGAGAGAGGAAAACGAGGCAGATAAAGACCTTTCAAAGTTGTTTTATCCAGCAATGCAGGTATCAGATATTTTTTATCTTAATGTTGATGTGGCATATGGTGGAATGGATCAGCGTCATGCACATATGCTTGCAAGAGATGTTTCTAAAAAAATTGGAAAAAAACCACCAGCTGCAATTCATACTCCACTTCTTACTGGTCTTCAGGCAGGAGGTCGTATGACACCAATTGAGGTGAAAATGAGTAAAAGCAAACCTGAATCAATGATTTCAATTCATGATTCCCCGGATACTGTTAAAAAGAAAATTAACAAAGCATTTTGTCCAGAAAAACAAGTTGAGGGAAATCCAATTCTTGAAATCTGTAAGTTTGTAATATTTCCAGAGCTAAAAGGAAAAAAATTTTTAATAAAAAGACCTGAAAAATATGGTGGAAATTTAGAGTTTAATTCTTACTTGGAACTTGAAGAAACATTTGCAGACGGCCTATTACATCCACTTGATTTAAAGAATTCTTCCGCAGATTATATAAACAAAATACTTGAGCCAATCCAGAAGTATTTTGAAAGACATACAGAAAATTTTGAAAAGATGAAAAAGTTAGGTATTTTGTCTATTTAAATTATAATTAAGTGCTAGCATTTTTGAAGATACCTTCAAAGAAATATAAAGAATTAATATCTCTATTAGCAAAATTATAGCATAAATGAATATGGGATACTCAAAAACTCTATTAATTATAAACCTTAGAAAAGAAATGCTACCAAGAATTAAAAAAAGTAACATTGCAACACTATAAAGTAGAATAATATCTGATTTTTTTCCAACATATTTAATTCCAAGAGGGACCATTGATATATATGGAATAACAGGGATTGCTGTTAAAAAACAAAGAGAAAGTGCAGAAGTTTTTCCAAAAACAAACAAATCATTTCTAATTGGTACATGTCTGACAAGCCACATAGTTTTTTCTTCATTTAAAAAAAGATTAAGAGATGGAAAAACGGCTGTATACATAACCACAATGAAAATAGAAAGATATAGAAACATTGAAGGAAGAAATCCACTCATTGTTTCTCTTAGATATTCAGGAATTAAAATCTCATCGCCATACACATAAAAATAACCAGTAAAAATTCCTGTAGAAATAGAAGTTATAATAAAGCTTATTAATAGTCTATCCCTCCATAAAACAGTTGTTTCTCTGTAAAAAATTGCTCTAATTACACCCCGCATTTTTACTTGTGATCTTTCCTTCATTCTTTCTTTTCTTTTTGAAAAAAGATATGAGGGCATACTACTTTGAATACTCCATATCATATGAAGCACAGCCAATGGAAGAGTAAGAACAATATATAATGGATGTCTACCTTGAAAATAAAACCCTAGTAAAATAATTGATGGAATAAGTCTATATTTATATGGAGAAAAAAAGTTTATACATATTGAAAAACCAATAAAAACTGCTGCAATAACGCCAAGTGTGAAAAGTAAATACTCATAGGGATAGTAAACATTTACTCTAAAAATAGTCAGAGTTACAAGATACATAACAGAAAATGAGAACCAAATAATAAGTTGAATAATTAGAACTGCAACAAATATTTCAAATACAATCCTTTTTTGATTTTTTTGGGTAGATAGAGTATAGGAAAGAGGGATAGATTTTATGTAATTATTGTGAAAATCTGCAATTGATTTTAACATAAATATAAAAAATATTGTAAAAAACATGTCTTCTAAACTGATTTGTAGATTTGTTTCAATATTTATTATAAAATAAGTAGCAAATGAAAAAATTATTATTGAAAAAATTGTCATGCCTGAGAAAATAAAGTAAAGAACGGGTGTTTCTTTTACTTTTTTTAAAAGATTTCTTGTATTTTCTGTAAGTACTATTATTGTTGTTTCAAACATTTACTACATCCTTTATCTGAAAGTATGCTTCTTCAATACTACCATATCTTGAAACTAATGATTCTACATTGTTAAAATGAATTACTTTTCCTCTCATAATAATATAAACCAAATCTGCAATTTTTTCCACAAGTTGGGTTGAATGGGTTGCAATCACTGTTGTTCCTTTTTTATTTTTTATAAAATCCTGTATCGCCTTTGATGTTAATGGATCCAAACCATATACAGGTTCATCTAAAAGTAAATTTTTAGGATTGTGCATTATTGCAGATGTCATTGAAATTTTTTGTTTCATTCCTTTCGAGTAGCTTCCGATTTCTGAGTCTAAAAAATCATAAATCCCTATCATTTTTGTAATTTCATATATTTTGTTTTCTGCATCATTTAATTTTCTAAGTGAAGCAATGTAATATAAGAATTCTCTACCAGTTAAACGCTCATACATTTCAGGCATTTCCGGAAGATAGCCAATTTGTTCTCTTGCTTTAATTGAATCCGTAATTATAGAATAACCATCAATTAATATTGTTCCATTATCAAATGGTAAGATGCCTGTAATAATTTTTAAAAGTGTAGTCTTTCCAGCACCGTTTTCACCCATTATGGCAATTACATGTGAATTGTCAAACTTAAAATTAACATTATTTAGCGCAATTGTTTTTCCATAGGTTTTAGTAACATTATTTACAATAATCATTTCTTAAAAGGCATAGGGTATTATGATAAAAAGATGTATGAAAGAAATAAGAAAAGATTAGAAAAAAAGAGAATTGAAAATCTGTTTGAGTATTGGGAAATGACCTAAAATCCTGTAAATTATGAATGAAAAAGGTTGGTTTGCGGATTGAGAGGTCGGATCTTGCATTGCTGTTTCAACTGCAAAATCAGTTTCTGCATCAAAGACAGTTGTAATTACTCTTATATTATCCTCTGTTATATCCGGAAATCCATTTAAAAAACCTCTCCATGTCCTTTCAAATGTATAAGTTTCTCCAATAGGCTTTGTTTCACGGCTGACAACTGCTAAACTTTTATCTATTGGGATATCTAGAACGGCAAAATGATATGGATTTCCCCCATAATCATTCCAACGTGATACTTTTTCAACAATATAGGTTCGCATACGGCCTTTGTAGGCATCAGGTTCATTGTTTATTACAGTAATTTTAATTTTTAAAGTGCTTCCACCAGTAAAAGAAACATCCAAATCAACATCAATATCAGGTACATCCCTTTCTCCTGCCTGAGTTATTGCGTTTCTATAGGTTTGTTCACTGGTTTGTCCACCCAATACATGCCTAAATTTTCCATCAAAAAAAACATCCGGGACACTACTAACACTAAGCTCAGTTAGTCTTTCACGTACCCTTGAGTTTCCCACGTTCCATACTAATGTAACGTAATTAAAATCAAGATCACCTGAATCATAAATACTGTTTAACTGTGCATGAGCAGTCACACATGGTGGACATGTTGTCATAGTCCCATATTCAACAAGAACTGAATGAGTAAACTCTTGATTTAAAGCATGGGCGGTTTCATCAGTTTTCATGGTATTTTTAGAAAAAATTTCTGATGCGCCTGTTATTGGAATTGTTAGCATTATTAAAACTATACAACCAAATATTATTTTCTTCATTTTCTACCTCCAAACAAATTAATTTAACAATTGTTAATGACTCCAGGTATTATAAATCTAACGATAAAAAACCTATATAACAAATAAAAAACAGATATTTCAATAAGATTTTAAATTATAGATTTGTTGAAAACAAGAGAACCTTTTGAATTGTTAAGAGTAAGTAATTCGTAATTTTCTGAAAAAATATAGTCATAGATCAAATGTGAACTTCCTTCGAAATAATCTATAAATAGTTTATTATCTTTTAAATCCCAGTTACAAATCAATCCTCCAATAGTACCTGATCCATCTGATGAAAACTTATAGATACCATTGTATCCAACAAAACGCTCATCACCTTCTATATACACAGTTTTCCAAGTTCCAATAAATTTACTTTTTTCATCAGTTGCTGATTCTTCTGCTTCCTTTCCAAGAAATTTAGCAAAATCACTAAAATCAACAATAAACAACCAAGTAGTTAATAATAAAATAAATAAACATACAACACCAGCAAATATGTATATTTTTTTCATCCCATCAAACAACAACTAATCTATAACTGCCTTATTTAATTATTCTTACAAAAATAACATTTTTTTGTATGTACACAAATTATCTCACCGCATTTTGGACATTTCCACCTTTTTCTTTCATTTTTTAAGAATTTATCCATACCGTATTTTTCTATATATTTTAAATTTTCAATCATGCTCATATTGTATTTTTCTCTATATCTTTTATCTAGTTTCTCAAGTTTTTCACATGGGAAATCATTACATTCAAAACAAAAAGCGATTTTATTTTTTGTTAAATTGTCACAACCTTTTTTTAAAAAAACGCAGTGTTTATTTCTAAGACGGCAACCAATGCATTTTTTTTTTCTTTTTCTTCCGTTAACTGCATAACCAAAAAATCCAACACAAATTGCACAGTTCATCCCACAAGGGGCAATAAGGTCAGATTCAATTTTGTTCATCATTTTTTTCATCTTTGAAAATTATTCAAATTAATTTAGTATTAAGAATTTTGTTATAAAATTTGTTTTAATAAGAATTTGTCTAATCAAACAAGTATTTGAAATTAACGGTTTTTACTCTATACTGGACTTTTTTATAATAGTAAGAACTATCGAACTTAAAATAAGACTTGGGCCAAAGTCAGTATGTAATTATCCAATTATTTGCCCAAATCTTTTAAAAAATGATTTATTACAATATACTTATAAAGAGGTTATTGTATAAGCGGTATGAAAGCTCCCAAGTATAATTGAGCTAACAAATATAGGAAATATATATCATGTATAGGGAAAATAAAGGAAGAGGGTTTAATAGAGGCCCTCGAGAAATGCACGAAGTAACTTGTGCAGATTGTGGAAAACAAACTGAAGTTCCCTTCAAACCAGATGGTGATAGACCAGTCTATTGTAGGGAATGTTATCAGAAACATAAACCAAAGAGATTTTAGTAAATAGATGCAAAATCTGAAAAAAATTGGGTCTTATTGAATAAAATCTTCTCTTTTTTATTTTATAATATAACAATGATATTTGTATTTTAATCAAAAAAACTCTTATTTAGCACAAAATAAAAAAGTTAGAATTTTTCAGTAACTTTTTATAGATATAAAAAATAATGAAATCATGGCTGATGATAAAGTAATTGTAAAGGAAAAAAGAGGTTTTTACATACATTTTATCATTTATATTCTGGTAAATATAGGAATTTATGCCCAGTGGTGGTATATAACTGGAGGCGAAGGTTTTGCCTGGCCTATAACAACAACAATAGGTTGGGGCATAGGTATTATCGCTCATTTTCTGGCTGTATTTGTTTTTTTAAAAAAATAAAAAAAGCAAAACAATTAGCACCTTAATTCCCTTTAATTCATCTATATTTCATATGGTTCTTTTGCTGGACGCCAATCGATAGTGAATGATAGCAACCAATTTTCTCCATGTCCAAAAATCAGTTTTGGAAATATTCTTGGTTTGTCCCAATAGTTACCTTTCCAATTATTTGAAGAGCAAATACTGAAATGCCAACCTTTAGTATTTTTTAAAAAATTGTTGTAATGGATCTTATTATCAGACGATCCATATGAAAAATAAATACTACCACTTTGAGAAGGGGTGCCACTAGCACCATTTTCCTCAATATTATTACTAATGATACTGTTTCCATTTGATTCACTATATAAATAGACTCCTCTTTCGCTATTCAATTTGATATTGTTCAAATAGATAATATTATTATTAGATTCCTCTAAAGCAATTCCAGTATCAGAATCAGTAACTATGTTTTCAGAAATATTATTGTTAATTGAATGTGTAATAAATATTCCATATCTTTTATGAGAATTAAAGTTACAATTAGATATTTTACAAAAATCTGATTCAACAATCATAATACCTGCATAGGTCTCAGACATGTCTTGGTTTTCAACTTCAATATTTTCACAATTTACAATTATTATCTGCCCAACATCATAATCCACAATAATATCTGATTGTTCCTCCAGATATAATATTGGTTTCTCATTAAGTGTGTTATTTAAAAAAATATTTTTCCATGCACCATAAACCCAGACGCTACCATCATTGATAAAAACATTATCATTTACATTGTTTTTATTAGCAGCACCAGTAAGAATTAGCCCGGGATTATTGTCTGTAAAGGTATTTTGTAAAATATTGTTTTCCTCTGAATACGCAAGATAGACACCAAATCCACGATTTGAGGTGAGTGCATTAGAATAAATGACATTTCTAGAGGAATACGTCGATACGATACCATTTTTCGAATCTAAGATTATATTCATTGAAATATTATTGTTGTTTGAATAATGAAGGAGAATTCCTGCTAATTTAGCTGACTCAATTGTATTACCTGATATATGACTGCTGTATGTTCCTTCTAAAGTGATACCATAAGCAGAATTGCTTAAATCCTTATTTTCAACAGTAATATTGTAACAATTAATAAGTATCACTTGTCCAGCATCAATATCGACAATTTTATTTGACTCATCCTCTAAATATGCCAGAGGTTTATCATTTATTAAATTATTTGAGAATGTATTGTGATATGCAGTTGAAACCCAGATGCCATCATCTATGAAAATATTATCTGAAACAATATTATTATTAGACCTAGTTACCACTAAATTATCGTTTTGGAAAACATTGTCTGAAACAATATTATAATTTGAATCAGCCACAACCAAACCATAATTACCATTTTTAAGAAACAGGTTATCTGAAATAGTGTTATAATTTTTAGTAGTATATGGATCTCCTACTATAATTCCATAGTTGTTGTTTGAAATAATATTTCCAGATATATTACTATGGCTTGAACCTAAGAGAATTCCGACATCATCATTAGGGAAAACACCACCACAGTTTTGAACGGTAAAACCACTAATAGTAACTCCATTTGCAAAAACCCTAATTACAGGATTAACTTCGATAAACATTGGTTTGAAATTATCTCCATCTATAATCGTTGTTTCTTTATTTTCTCCTATCAGATTTATTGATTTATCTATTTTAATTCTTTTTCTACGTACTTTGTAGGTTCCTGAAAAAACAAAGACAGTGTCACCATCATTTGCATCATTTATTGCAAATTGTATCAAGCTATAGTTACCTGGCCCTGAACCACCAACATATAGGGTTTTACCATTATTGGTTGGAAAAGAGGATTTTTTTACATCTTTAGAATTATATGATTTGATTGGATCATTACTATTATTAGGGTCACTCATATAGGTGCTAGGTCTAGGAGTCCATATATTGGGTGAATTAATAATATCTGGTACCTTTTCATCTGAATGAAGCCATAGACTTTTATAATCAGATTGATGGTTTGATGACATATCTCTTATTAAGTTTATACTGTTCACATTTGGAATTATACATATTCCAATAAACAAAACAATTATTCCAAAAACCAATCCTTTATTAAACGTACTATATCGCATATTTACTTCCTCCCCGAATTTATAATCAAAAAAATAGTATATAAACTTATTTTAAAAATATTTATTTTAGAAAAGAAAGTAATCTTTCAAAAATTGGGAATCGCTCCATTAACCACAGAAGTAAATAACTATTAAATATTCTATTAATTATTGGATTTCCTTTATATTCTTTACAAACACTCTTTACATTATTTATATCAACAGGTTTTATAAACGGAAAGCGGTCTTCATTTCTTGAATCCTTTGGAGGGACATTATAAGGTGTATCGCCAATTCCATCACCATTATTATCAACACCAGTATAATCATCCCAGTAATTTCCCTTTCCTTTGTTCAATCCTTCAGACTTGTACCAATAAGTATATCCTCTATCCCAAGCATTGATGCCATTTCCAATAAAATTATTATAATAAATATAGTTAAAGGAAATTATAGAATATCTAGAGATCCCTTTGTTACTGTTTTCTGTTATATTGTTAGCAACAATTATATTGTTACCTTTTCTTGAACTTATCTGTATACCAACTGTACAATTTTTAATGGTATTTCTCATGATTAAACAATCCGATCCCCAAAGGGATATACCACACCATTTGATGTCAAAAATAAGATTCCCATATATTATATTATTAGAACCAAACAAGGAAATCCCAGAACTCTCATTTTTAATTGTATTATTCAAAATTTTGTTATTAGATCCCCCGTTAATAGATAAACCTGTATGACTATTTTGGAAAATATTTTCAGAAATGACATTATCATCTGACCAAGTATCAATATATAAGCCACAATTCTGAATAGTAAAACCACTTATTTTACTTCCATCAGCTATCATAGAAACAACTTCTGTTTCATTAGTTCCATTTATAATTGTTCCTTTTCTATCTTCACCGATAATAGTTGTTGTTTTCCATACCGTTATATGCTCATCATAAGTTCCATTTTTAACAAAAACAATATCACTGCTACCTGTACCAATAATTCCGTCTTTTATGAACCTATATGGATATTCAGTTGTTCCATACCATGGACCAATTATGTTATCGTCATCTACTATAACGTCATTTTTGTATTTGTTTTTCACAATCCAAATCTTATCTTTATAAATTCCATTGTCGCAAAAAACAGTCAACCGGATATTATATAATCCTTCTTCTAGAATTGATGTATCAATTGAACCTATAATACCACCTTGAACATAAGTAGTTGAGTTTTCAATTTCTACCCAATCTGTAACTTCAGGGTATCTTCCCCGACAAGATTCAATAACATAGTATTGAAAGCCCTCTCCCCAAGCTGAGCCTTCTATATCAATTATCTCATCATTAATAATATCTGTCCCATGGATAGGAAATGTTATCTTACCTGCTCCAGGACCAGGTGCGGTTAATAACGCGTTATATGCATTAATTCTTCCTGAACCAATATCAGAGTTTTCAGAGGGAGGCACCCTATCAGAACTATTACAAATAATAAATTTAACTTCATCGGGGCTAAGGGAATTATCCTTTGATAAAATAAGTCCTGCTAGACCTGATACAAATGGACAGGCCATACTCGTACCACTATGAACTTCGTAATTATTGTTTGGAAATGTACTTAAAATATTAACACCGGGAGCTGCTATATCAACCCAATACCCATAATTTGAAAAATCTGCCTTTAAATCCTCATCATTAGTTGCCGCAACTGCAATGACTTCTTCATAGGAGGAAGGGTATTGCAACTTATTCGTATTCTCATTTCCAGCTCCTGCAACTAATACTGCACCCTCTGAATAAGCATACTTTATTGTATCCTCGAGCAGTTGAACTGTTTTCTCTGAACCGAAGCTCATACTGATAACATCAGCACCATTGTCAGCTGCATATATTATTGCATTTGAAATCCAGCTAATTATTCCACCACCAAATTTGCTCATTGCCTTGACGGGCATAATTCTAGTATTCCAACATACACCAGCAATTCCAACACCATTGTTGCCAACTCCTGAAGCAATACCAGCACAATGAGTACCATGACCATGGTCGTCCATAGGATTGTTATCATTTGTTACAAAATTCCAACCACGATAATCATCTTTATAACCATTATTATCATCATCAATTCCATTATCTGGGATTTCTCCAGAGTTAATCCAAATATTATCCTTAATATCAATATGATTGTAATCTACACCACTATCTACAATTGCAATTACAACTTCAGGATTACCTGTTTCAATTTCCCATGCTTCAGGTGCGTCAATATCAGCATCAAAGGTTCCACCAGCCTGACCAGTGTTATGTAAAGCCCACTGTTGATAAAAAATCGGATCATTAGGAACATCACAAAAATGTAAAATATAGTTAGGCTCAGCATATATTACATTTTGATCGTTCATATATTCTTTAGAAATTTTAATTAAACATGTTTGATCATCTAGAATAAACTTGTATATATTTGAAAGTGAGGTAGGTAAATTATCTCTTAAAATTTTTTCAGCAGAAGTAACACCATACTTTTTATTCAACCTATCAATTGACTCTAAACCTGTAATCAAAATCCCGTCTTTTGATTTAAAATAATTAATTTCTTCCTTGAATTTTATGATTAGTTCTCCAGCAATATATTCATCATAATTTATCGAATTTGTTTTATCAGAGGTTTTTTGAAAGTGATTATTAATTGCTATTTGTTTTACATTTTTCATAGACATATTTTCTGCATTAACACTTGGGATTAAAGCGATAGTAACAAAAGACATACAAATTAAAATACCAACTATTTTCTTTTTCATTCTTCCCCCTTTCCATATTATCAATTCTAATTATTATATATAAATTCTCTGATTATGAATTTTTTTGAAAAATAAGCATATTATAGAGTTCTTGTTTTATTTGATGTTCAACAAATTTTAACATAGCTTTTAAATAATAATAAATCAATTTATTATTATACATAAGGAGGTAAAATTCTGAAAAAAAACGTTATTGTATTTTCATTTATTTTCTTATTTATCCTGTCCACTATTACTCCAATGACACTAGGAATTAATTTAAAAAAAAATAATGACAAAAATCTACCTTTAATGAAATGGAATCATCAAAATGGATGGCCAGTTGTTCTTCAAGTGAACGTATCACATGATAATAATATTTTTAATCCTGTCATTTGTGATTTAGAAAGTGATAACAGCTTAGATGTTGTAGTATCTTATTCCTTTTCAGAAACAGAGTCATACATTGATGCATACTCTCTAAATGGTTCTCAAAAGACAGATTTAGGTTTTCCATTTATGGTTCCTGGTAAGATGTTAAGTGAGGTATCTGTTGGAGATTTAGATAATGATGGAAATATTGAAATTGTTGCAAGTGTCCCAGTTTTAACTGATACTATACATACTACAATATATGTCTTTAAATATGATGGTGATAAGTTTGTTGAATCTTGGCATTATATGGAAAGTTGGGAGACAGGTGAGGTTCTCTATTCTCCCACAATTGGAGATATTGATGGTGATGGGGATTTAGAAATAGTGACAGGGAATCAAAGATATATCCTTGATTGGCGAGGCGTTGTATATGCGCTTCATCACGATGGTACCATTGTATCCGGTTGGCCTGTTAGAAGTATAAAAAAGAGTGGAAGCTACTATGCGACTCCTGCATTGGGCGACATTGATAATGACGGTTTTTTAGAAGTAGTTGTTGGGACATACTTTCTTTTTTTATATGCCTGGGAGGGAAATGGAAAACTAGTTTCAAAAAATTGGCCTGTAAGATTGCCTGATGATAATCGTGCTCACTCTGTACAAATTGGTGATCTTGATGGCGATAGCAAATTAGAAATTGTTCAAATCGGTGCTCAATATGGAGATATCTATATTTTTGATGGCAATGGAAATATAATAAATTCAATATCTCCTGATTCCCCTGATTTTAGTAGTACACCTGCACTTTGTGATATTGACGGTGATAGAGATTTAGAAATTTTTGTAAATATTGGAGAATTTATCTATGGTTGGCATCATGATGGAAACAAAGTCGCAGGGTCATGGCCAGTTTTTATAAATAATAATGCTCGTAGTAGTCGGGTTTCAATAATTATAGGAGATGTTGATAGCGACCATCTACCAGATATAATCTATATGCGTGAGAATTTGGATGATGGAAGTAATATTTTTGCTTTTCATTCAGATGGGGCATTAATAGATGGTTGGCCATACTCATTTGAAAAAGCAAATAATCTTCGGTCATCGCCAACACTTATTGATATTGATAAAGATGGAGATTTAGAATTAGTTTTTTCATATAGTTATATAAAAAGTTCACCAAATCCTTCAACTTATACAATTGATATTTTAGATCTTAATAGCACTTATAATCCAAAAACTTTGCATTGGCCCATGTTTCAAAATAATCCAAAACATTCTGGTTTGTATCAAAAACCAGGGAATAATCCCCCAGAAAAACCAGTTCTTCACGGACCATGCAATGGGAAAGTTAGAACTGAATATACATTTACAGCGCTTACCAATGATTCAGATGGAGACAATATTTCATATCTTTTTGACTGGGGAGACGGAACAAATAGCGGTTGGACTGAGTTTGTAAAATCTGGAACAATTGTAAATAGGTCCCATAAATGGTTGTGGAGATGCAACTTTAAGATTAGGGTAAAGGCAAAAGATTGCCATTCTTCTCAAAGCAAGTGGACAACACTTGAAGTTAAAATACCTAGAAATAAGGCTGTAAGCAATGTTTTTACATATAATTTTTTTGAACGATTTCAAATAATAAGGAAATTATTTATAAATATTTAAATAATAAGAAAAATACCTTTTTATATAAGAAACTCCTATCTTAATTTCATAGTGGTGGTATAAATGAATAAAAAAATTATGTCTTTATTAACATGTGTGATATTGATTTCTGTTGTTTCAATACCTGCAATAGGAATAGAAATATCATTTGAAGAAAACATAGTAAATTTAAAAGAAAAATATTTTCATCCATATTCTGGATGTTTAGAGGGTGTTATACCTACCAAGGTTGCAGAATTTAAAATTGTTGTTGAAAAACCAGAAATAAAAAGTGTATCCTATAATGATGACCTTATTTCATTGGTTGAGCAACTGGATGAAGATATGTATCTAGGTTATTTAGAAGACCTTGTAGATTTTGGTCCTAGAGTCACGGGTACAACTGCCTGTGATGATGCTGGTGACTATATCTATAATCTTTTTGATGGTATGGGACTTGATGCTGAATATTTTTATTGGGAAGATGGTGGTCTTTATGGAAACAATATAATTGGAACACTCGAAGGTGAAGATCCTATGAGTGATGAAATCTATATAATTTGTGGTCACTATGATAGTGTTCCAGGAAGTCCTGGTGCAGATGATAACGGGGCAGGAACAGTTGCAGTTATTTCAGCAGCATATTTATTTAGAAACGCAGAGTTTGATCATACAATTAAATTTGTAGCATTTTCAGGCGAAGAACAAGGACTCTATGGAAGTTATTATTATGCTCAAGCTGCAGCACAAAATGGAGACAATATTAAAGCTGTCTTAAATCTTGATATGATTGGATATACTGAAACACCTGATGATGGTAAAAAATTAAAAGTATTTGATGATGAGGATGTATCTGTATGGATTACAGAGTTTCTCGATTCAATTGCAGTTGAGTATTATGATCTTTTTAACCTTGATATAATTCCTTCAGGTTGGTCATGGGGTAGTGATCATTATTATTTCTGGCAATATGGCTATCATGCAATTTTCGGACATGAATATAGATTTAATGCTTATTATCATTCACCACAGGACATAATTGAAAATATGGATATAGATTATGCAGTAAGAAGTTCTCAACTAATGATTGTATCTCTTGCAGAACTATCTGGATTTATATCTTATAATGCTCCTTATATTCCTGAAATACCAACAGGACCTTCAAATGGGATAGTAGGAGAAGAATATACTTATACAACGGTAACTACTGATCCCCAAGGTGATCAAATAGAGTATCTATTTAGTTGGGGTGATGGAACAGACAGTGGATGGATTGGACCGTATTCATCAGGAGATACAGCAGAAGCTAGTCATTCATGGACAACGAAAAAAACTTTTGAAGTAAAGGTTAAATCAAAAGATTCCAATGGATATGAAAGTGATTGGTCAGAATCCCTGCATGTTACGATACCAAGAAGTAAGAATACACAAAATGTGTGGTTCTTGAAGGTCTTAGAACGTTTTCCATTGCTAGAAAAATTGATTTCAATTATTATTTAAAATAGATTTTAGTGAAATAAACAGAATAATAATTAAAGCTACCAAAGCCTTTCTAATAATTTATATTTCCTTTCTCAAAATAGATCAAGCAGTCTTTCCAGTAATGGTAACTTTTCTAAAAATCATCCCTTACTAAATATTAAATGGATTTCGTGCAGGATACCTACCCAAATTAATCCATGGTATATTTAATCTTGTATCTCCTAACCTCATTTTGCCGAATATTATTTTTGGAAAAATCCTAGGCCTTTGCCAGTAATTATAATTCCAATCGTTATAACGATCACCAGAAAATACGTGGAAACCTGCATCTCTTTTATTATCAATAAAATTGTTAAATGATACAGTATTATTGGAGCCATATTCAATTCTTACTCCATTTGAGTTATCCGATATCCGGTTTCTAATAATTTTATTTCTCCAGCAGGCATATAAAAAAATACCATTGTCATTGCTTTGGATAATGTTACCTCCAATAATAGTTCTTTGAGTAATACCATATATACCATAACCATTGCCTGCGATAATATTGTCTGAAATATTGTGATCATAACCATGCATATGGATACCCCAATTATTGTCAGTTATGATGTTATCAACAATTATACAATTATCACTTCCTTCTAACTGGATTGCATGAGAAGTATATGTTAAAACCTGGTCTTGAATGGTAATTTTATCACAATGTATGAGAATTATTTGACCTGCTTGGGTATCAATAACTTTATCTGATTCGTATTCTAAATAAACAAGTGGCTTTTCGTTTACTGTATTGTCATAAACAGAATTTTTTTCGTTTATAGAAACAGATACAAACATACCGTCGTTTATAAAATTATTATTACTTACAGTGTTTGAATATCCACCAATTATTAATCCAATTCTTTTGTTTGAGTCAAAAGTGTTATCAGAAATCAGGTTATTGTGTGATCTAGATAAATATATACCCTGGTGATTTGATTGTAAAACATTTTCAAAAATAGAGTTATTTTCACAATGAAATAGTTGTATACCATCACCCTCGTTTGAATGGATTGTATTATTAAAAATCAAGTTGTTTTCACTTGAATACCAGAGACCAATCCCATTAAGATGTGTAGAACTAATGGTATTTTCTGAAATTACATTGTTATAACGATTTTCATAAATGTTAATTCCGTCGCAACAATTTTTTATATTATTATTTTTAATAATAGCATTATTTGCCATGATATCTATCCCAGCCATTTTCCAATACTCTCCAGAATTCTGTAAAGTAAAACCAGAAACCTGTACTCCGTCAACTTCAATACGAATTACATCTCCAGTTCCACTAGAGTCAATTATCGTAGTATCCTTGTTTTCACCAATTAAGTTTATTACCTTATCAACATAAACTTCTTCATAATATGGTGATGAATCATCATAAACAAATACAGTATCACCGTCTGAAGCTTCTCTTATTGCATGTCTTATTGTTGAATAATTATTAGGTCCACTACCACCAACATAAAAGGTTTTATCTTTAGATAATGGAATTGTTGTTTTTTTTACAACTGTAGTACTAATAGATGGAACACTAGCCATTCCAACTACAACAATCGTTAACCATATTTCTTCCTCCCTTTACAATATCTCATGTAAATTTAAGTATTTAAAACATTTGCTAGTATTCATCACAATTTGATGCAAATAAAAGCAAAAAAAAATAGTAAAAATTATTTTTTGTACAAAATAAGAGCAATAAAATGTTTATATATTCCATATTTGATTATTTTATTGAGGGAGGAATAAGAAATGAAAAATATTTTTATAAAAAATATAGTTTTATTTGGAACAATGGTTTTATTAATTGTAACTTCTGTTTTATCAGTACCTGGAATAAGAAATAACCAAAATACAGAGCCATTAAAATCACAAATTGATGTTGAAAAAACTTCATCTGCTGAAACTAAGGGTGATGACGTTGATTGGTGGCCAATGTTTCATCATGATCTACAAAGCACAGGATTTACAACTTCATCAGCTCCGTCCAAAAACAACGTATTATGGGCAGTTGGAAATTGGGAAAATACATGGCTTAGTTCTCAAAGATGTTCACCGGTTATTGTTAATAATACTCTCTATACAGCTGCCTGCGATCCTGCTTATCCTTTAGATCAAACTAAAAATATAGATTCTAATTCATTATTTAAAGAAAATTTACCCCGTGATAATCGTTTCTGGCGGGATAACAAAAGATTATCTCCGTTATTATGGTATGAAGCATATGCCTTCGCATTCGATGCTGATACAGGTAACCAAAAATGGCGAACACGTCTTACTGAACAACATTTTATCGGAGGATCACCAGCAGTTGCAAATGAACGATTATACATAACGACTAATTATGATGTCTTTGGTTTGGAGGGCAACCTTTTTTGTTTAGATATTAAAAGTGGTGATATACTATGGAATTTCACACTTTATCAACGGTATACTTCTCCATTGGTCTATAATGATAATGTTTTTGTTTTAGGTATGGAAGTCGATGAGTATCCTACAATCTATGCCAAGCTTTATTGTATAGATGCAGAAACTGGTGTTGAGTTATACAATACTACCTTAGGAAATGGTGAAGCAAATATTGCTCCAGCACTCTACAATAATAAGCTCTATATCTCAGTTTTTGATGAAGAAACAAGCTATGTCTACGTATGTTGTGTAAATGCTTCAAACGGTGACCTACTATGGACGAAGGAATTAGAAGGTACTTGGTTTGGTTCTTCTCCAGTCGTATACAATAATTTTGTAATTGTATCATCCACATATATAACTGCTAATCCATCAGGATGTTTATGGTGCTTGGATGCAGAAAGTGGAGATATATTATGGGATTATTATACTGAAGAAATGTGTAACGTTGTAACTCCAGCGGTTGCCTATGGGAATATTTTTCTTCCTTTAACTAACTATACAGATTTTTCAAATGGATATGGTGAAATGCATTGCCTTAATGTTACATCTGGAGATCTTACATGGAAAACTTATCTGGGTTATGGTTTAGATTCTCATCCTGCAATTGCCGATGGGAAGGTATATATTAGCACTGAAGATTGGTGGGGTACTGGAGGATTTTGGGATGGATATTGTCATTGTTTGGATGCATTTACTGGCGAAATTATCTGGAATTTTTGGTTAGCACATGGTACACAATCATCACCTGCTATTGCTGATGGAAGACTCTACATCGCAATTCCAGGTTTTCTATATGCCTTTGATGATACAGCTCCTGCGAATAATCCACCGGAAATAACAATAACAGGTCCAACAAAAGGAAAAGTCGGAAGAACTTATAATTATACGATTGTTGCACATGACCCAGAAGGAGAAGACGTTACTGTATTTATCCATTTTTCATTTGAACCTGATGGATATTCCTTTGGTATTGTTCCTTCTGATCAACCTATAATCTTTGATTTAAATTTTGAGTCTCCAATATCTTTTTTTATAAAAACACGAGCCCAGGATGCATCTTTTGGTTCAAGTGAAGCTGCATATTTACATGTTAATATAACTGAAATTAATGTTAAACCTACGTTTCTTATTGGTTCAATAATAAACGTAGAACCAGATGGGGATTATTCGTTTATTACAGTGAATAAAGTATTATCTATTCGTTTATTACCTCCAAAAATAAGATTATTATCTTATGGCGAAGAAATAGTAATTTCTAATGATTACAAAGGTTTTGTTGGTTCACGATTTATAATTGGACGGTTTAAAGCTGATTTTGACTAAAAAGATATTAGGACATAAAATCAATGAATTTTTAAAAAGATAAAAAGCTTTAGCAAATAGAATCATATACAGAGGAAACTATTGGGGTTATTTTCAAAATTTACGATTTAGTCTTAGAAAGAGTTTTAATAGCTTTAATTATCGTATCAACTTCTTCTTCTGTGTTATAATAATGAAAAGTAACTCGAATATGTCCTCCATAATTCTCAAGAATATTAAGAAATCTCATTAATGGTATGGTACAATGATGACCTGCTCTGGTTAAAATGTTCCAATCCTTTGCTAATTTCATTGAGAGATCAGAGCATTTCCAACCTTCGAGATTAAATGTAACAGTCCCTCCTATATAAACAGAATCTTCCGGAACATAAATATGGATGTTTTTAATATCTCGGATTCCATCAAGAAGCTGTTTTGTCAATATATGCTCTCTTTTTTTTATTTCATTCAATCCAATCTCTTGTGAAACATATTTTGCGGCTCTTCCAAGTCCAATAAATCCAACAATATTTGGAGTACCTGCATCAAAACGTTTTGAAGGTACCTCAGATTGTATCTCCCAATCATTAATTGTAACATCTGAAACAATCCCTCCACCAAGCTCCATAGGTGCCATTTTCAAAAGTAAATCTTTTTTTGCAAAAAGACCACCCGTACCTGGAGGACCAAGAGGTCCTTTATGTCCTGAAAAACCATAGAAATCACATCCCAAGTCGTAAACATCTACTGGGAGATGGCCTGGTCCCTGTGAACCATCAATATAAACAAGAGTTGAAGGATTTTTCTCTTTAATTGCTTTAATGATTTCTTTGACTGGATGAATGGTACCCATACTGTTAGATACATGTTGAAATGCGACAAATTTTGTGTTTTCATCAACTGCATCAAAAAAAGTATCAGGGAGTAAAATTCCGTCTTTTGTAGGTTCTAAAATATTAAGATCAATACCATTATTTTTAGCAAGTCGCATCCAAGGCATAAAATTTGCATGGTGTTCCATTACTGTAGTAATTATTTTATTTCCTTTTTCCCACTTTACCAAGGGTTCACCAAGTTCAAAAACACCATCAATTCTTTCAAGAGGTGAATGCTCAAGAGCATATGCAACTATATTTGATGCATGAGTCAAGTTCCTTGTAAATATCAACTCTTCAAACTTGCATCTAAGTAAAAGCTCAGCACTATTCTTTCGAGCAAGATCAAAGTTCTTAGTCGCTTCTACTGCTAAATCATAGCCTCCTCTACCAACATTTGTGCAATAATTTAGGAAATATTCATTCATTGCTTCCATTATAGGAACTGGAACTAGTGTAGTTGAGCCATTATCAACATAAATATACTTATCTAAAATTGGGAGATGTTTCCTTACATCTTCAACAGTAAGTTTATTTTCATCATTTTTTGATATATTATTTTCTAGCATTACCTTTTTCATCTTAATAACCCCCAATTAAACCTATATAACAGATAACTCCTTATAAAACCAGTCTCTTGAACTTTTATTATTAATTTTGGACATATAATTGTATTAATTTTCATTATTTTAATTGAAATTTAATGAAACATTTAAATTAACCAAAATGACTACATAAAATTAAAAGATTAAATATAGAGCTAATTTAAGATATGTCTGGGGGTGATTTTATTGTCTTTAAAAAAAGGATTTGACGAGAAAAATTTTAATAAAATTATTGAAAATCTTGAAAATCAAATTGGAAAAAATAAAGTTTCAAAAAAAATTTCAGATCTTTTATCTTATAGTTATGATTATTGGCCAATATCTTTACATTGGATTCTTGAAAAAAATTTTCATTTTAAACCTTCAGCAATAATCTGGCCAACTACAAAAGAAGATGTAAAAAAGGTAATTCAAATTTGCTCTAAAGAAAAAATTCCAGTATATCCCTTTGGTGGAGGAACAGGTGTTCTAGGGGCACTATCACCTGAAAAAAAAGGAATAATTATTGATCTAAAAAAAATTCGAAATATAAAAATCAATAGTGAAAATCTATTAGTAGAATGCGGAGCTGGAGTTAATGGTCATTATCTTGAAAGTTACTTAAACAGTAAAGGATTAATCCTTAGAAATATCCCTCAATCACTCTATCCATCTACAGTTGGAGGGTGGGTTGGAACAAAAGCTACTGGACAATTTTCAACTAGATATGGTGGAATTGAACAAATGGTAGCAGGTCTTGAAATTGTTGTGCCCCCTGGTAAAATTTTAACATTAAAACCACAGCCCAGAACATCAACTGGTCCTGATTTAAGACACTTTTTTATCGGAAGTGAAGGAACTTTAGGAATCATTACGAAAATCTGGTTGAAAATTTGGCCAAAACCTGAAAAATGCATAAAACTTGCATTTGTATCTGAAACCATAAAGGAGGCCATTGATTCAGTTAAAAATATTATGCAAACTGGAGCTAGACCTGCAGTTGTTCGTATTTATGATAAAATTGAAACAAAAAGACATTTTTACAAATATGAAGAGGTATATGGGCATGTTTCAACTGTAATAATAATCGAAGGTAATTCTAAGATTGTTGATGCTGAAATAAAAATTATTAAAGAGAAATTTCAAGGTAAACAAATAAATGAAGATATTGTTGAACATTGGCTTAAAACTCGTTTTAATGTTAAAGAGGCATCTGAGTTTGTTCCTATGGGAGTTGTTTTTGACACAATTGAGGTGGCAGTTGGTTGGGATAAAGCAATTTATCTTTATGAAAATGTAATAAAATCAATGAAACAAATAAAAGGAGTAATTTTTGCTTCGGCTCATGCATCCCATTTTTATCCCCAAGGAATTTGTTTTTATTTTACCTTTGCAGGTATCCCACCTCGCGGAGAAAAAGCTGTTGATTTTTATAACAAGGTTTGGAAAGCAGCAATGGATTCAACTGTTGAAAGTGGAGGAACTATTTCTCATCATCATGGAATAGGGCGGCAAAAAATGCCTTGGTTAAAAGACGAAATTGGTTCAGAAGGTCTTGATCTCTTAAGAAAATTAAAAAAATGCATGGATGAAAAGGATATAATGAATCCAGGAAACATGGGGGTGTGACTTTTTGCCTGAAAAATTTGATTGGTTAAAAGATGAAATGAAGGATTTTAAAACACTTTCAAAACTACCGATCATATTAAAATTCTTAAAAGGAAGAGTCAAAGGTCCTGATGATATTACAAAATGTACTCTTTGTCCAAACATGTGCAGAAACGCTTGTCCGGTTGGAATTGTGGATGGTAGTGAAACGACATCGCCATCTGGAAAAAGTAAAATTGGTTTTCTTCTGAGAGAAAATGTACTTGAAAAAAACAAAGAAAATGTTTTTCCATTGTATATGTGTCTTTCATGTGGTTGTTGTGAAAAATATTGCCCTTTTGATTTTTCAGTTTCTGATATTTTACGTCCAATAAAAACAAATGCTGTCGATAAAGGAATTATACAAGATGAACTTAAAGAAGTTCTAAAAAATCTTGAAAAATATGGTTACCCTTATGGTAAATTAAAAACTAATGAAAAAGCTGAATCAAAAATAAAAAACAAAAAACAAAAAATTTTGTATCTTTCTGGTTGCAGCTTTCGAGAAAATTTTCCGGGAGTGATTTTAAAAGCATTAAAATTATTTGAAAAGTTAGGCCATAATGTAGAAATTATTTCAGAAGAAAAATGCTGTGGAATTCCTGCTTACCACATTGGGGATATGAAAACTTTCAAAAAACTTGCAAAAGAAAATACAAAAATTATAAATGATTTTAACCCTGAAATAATAGTAACATCATGTCCGTCTTGTACTTACTCTTATAAAAATTTGTATCGTGAATCTGGATTCGAAATTAACGCTCCAGTTTTTCATATAACAGAATTTTTAAAAGATAATATTTCAGATTTCAAAATGAAATCTGGAAAAAATATGGATTTTACTTTTCATGATCCTTGCAAGCTTGTTCATGGTCTCAAACAACCCAATATTTTTTCTGAATTTTTAGAAAAAATCTTAAATAATGATGTTAAAAAACCTTGGCGAAATGGTGAAAATACTTTTTGCTGTGGTTATGGTGGCAGTAGTATCTGCAGGATTAATCCTAAACTTGGTGATGAAATTGCTTATGAAAGACTTAAAGAACTTGCAGATTTTTCAAATAATATAATTACAACTTGTCCATCTTGTAAACTTGCATTTGAAAATGCTAAAAAAACAATTGATAAAGAAGTTAATATCTATGATATTATCGAATTTATTGATTTGTTATCAGATAAATAAAATAATGGTTGGGATATGAATCTTGAATCAAAATTAAGAAAATTAGTTAAGATTGAAAATGTGACCTTTGAACTAAAAGATAATATTGTTTTTATAAATGGTACTGTAAAAGATTATAATGAATGGATTGAAATTGGCCTTAATATTGGAAGTTTAAAAGAAGTTGAAGGTGTAGTAAATAACGTTATTTGGAATAAAAATCAAAATTCTTTAGATAAAAAGAGAAATGATCAAAGATTAAAAATATATAATTCTCAAAAAAACAAGAATGCTGGAAACTATGATATAATAATAATTGGTGCAGGGGTAATAGGGTGTTTTATTGCTCGTGAACTTTCAAAATATAGAAATAGTATTCTTGTTTTAGAAAAAGGTTCAGATGTTTGTTTAGGTGCATCAAGAGCAAATAACGGAATGATTCACCCCGGAATTTCGCCAAGTTTTGATACTCTTAAAAGAAAGTTAAATATCAGAGGAAATACACTTTATGATAAAATTTGCAGTGAACTTGACGTTCCCTTTAAAAGAGTTGGAAGTCTTATATTAATAACATCAAAAACCTTTGAAAAATATAAAAAGAAAATGCCTGGTTTTCTTTATCGTTTTGTTTTGAAAAAAATTATCCCAATACTTGCAAAAAGAAAAGGGAGAAAAAATGGAGTAAAAGACATAGAAATTATCAAAGGAGACAAAATATTTGAATTAGAACCATGGGCAACTAAAGAGGCCCTTTTAGCTCTTTATATACCAAGCACAGGTATTCTTGATCCTTATGAGTTAACCATTGCTCTATCTGAAAATGCATTAGAAAATGGCGTAAATATACAGTTAAAAACTGAGGTTGTAGGTTTCAACAAAGAAAGGGAAAAAATTACAGGTGTTGTTACTTCAAAAGGAACTTTTAATTGTAAATTAGTAATAAATGCTGCAGGAGTTTTTTCAGATGAAATAGCCGATCTTGCAGGTAGTAAAGAGTTTACAATTCATCCGCGAAAAGGTGTTGAAATTTTATTTAATAAAAATGTTAAACCTGGTGTTAACCATTGTACAGCAGAACTTATTATTCCAACTCCAAAAACTAGTAAAGGAGGTGGTGTAAATCCTGCTATTCATGGAAATATTATCTGGGGTCCGACAGCCATAGAAATTCCTAGTAAAACTGACAAAACTGTTACTAGAGAAGAAATAAATTTGATGCTTGAAAGATATTCAAGCGTTTTAAACAAAGATTTTCCAAAGGAAAAAATGATAAGATATTTTGCAGGTGTTAGAGCACCTACTTTTACAGAAGATTTTATTATCCGACCTGCTAAATGGGTTGAAAATCTAATTCATGTTGCAGGTATTCAATCACCAGGTCTTGCGTCTGCTCCAGCTATTGCTGAATATGTTTTAGAGCTTGTTCAAAATAAAGGATTCTGCAAGCTAAAAAATAGTAATTTTAAATCTAAAAGAAAAGGAATCCCAACTGTTGCTGATATGAATCTTGATGAGTTACAAAAAAGAATTGAAGAAAACTCTTCCTGGGGTAATATTATTTGCACATGTGAAATGATTTCTGAAGCAGAAATTGTTGAAGCGATAAATAGAGGCGCGCAAAGTATAGATGCAATAAAAAGAAGGACAAGAGCTGGAATGGGCAGTTGTCAGCTAAGTTATTGTAGACTCAAAATTGCAAATATTCTATCTAGAGAATTAAAAATCCCACTTAATCAAATTATAAAAGAATCATCTGATAGCACTTTATATGACGGAATCGTTAGAGGTGAAAAACTTTGAAGGATGTTGTTGTAATTGGTGGTGGTCCTTCTGGTGTTGCTTGTGCTTTAACTTTATATGAAAAGGATTTTGATGTTGGAATAATTGAGATTAATGAAGAGCTTGGTGGGCTTCTCGATCAATGTATTCATGATGGTTTTGGAACAAAACTTTTTAATGAAGGACTATCTGGTCCTGAATTTGTGTCCCGCTTTATAGAAAAATTAGAAAAATCAACGGTAGAAATAATGTTGAATTCTTTTGTAAAATCAGTAAATGTTTCAGGTTCAGTTAAAGAAATTATATGTATTACTCCTAATGGTGTTAAAAAAGTAAAAACAAAATCAATTGTTTATGCTATTGGTTGTCGAGAGAGAAACGAATATGAAATTTTCATAGGTGGTAGTAGACCTTCAGGAGTTTTAACTGCTGGAGCCGTTCAAAGATTGGTAAATCTTTATGGTATTTTACCTGGAAAAAACGTAATTATTGTTGGTGGAGGAGATGTTGGTATGATAGTTGCTCGCCATCTATTTTTTGAGGGAGTAGATAACATATTAATGGTTTATCCTGAGGAATTTTTCACAGGGCTTCCTCGAAATGTTCAACAATGTGTCCTTGATTTTGATATAAAGTACCAGCCTCAAACTATTGTAAAAAACGTTATTGGAAATAAACGAATTGAAGCAGTAGAACTTGTAAAAGTCGATAAATTTTGGAATCCAATTAATGGAACAGAAAAAGTAGTAAAATGCGATTCTCTAATTTTATCAGTAGGCCTAATTCCGTATTCTGATAAACTTGAGGAAATAGGTGCTGAAATTGATGATTGTACAAATGGACCAGTTGTAAATGAATATTATGAAACAACAGTAAAAGGCATATTTTCAATTGGTAATCTAATTCAAATTTTTGACTATGTTGACGATGCTGTAGAAACAGCTTTTATTGCAGCAAATGGTGTTGAACATTATTTGAAAAATAAAACCCATAAAAAGGATGATTTTATCAAATTAAAATTAGGGGAAAATGTAAATTGTTTAACGCCTCAAAGAATTAATAAAATTACAGATGAAATCTCTGTTTTTTTTAGACCGGGATTAACTTGCAAAACACCAAAAATTTCTTTAGTAAATAAAGAAGGTAAGGTGTTAAAGGAATTTTCAAAACCTTTTGTTAGACCTTCAACTCTTGAAAACTTGAAAATACCTTTGGAATTAATTATAAATGAAGAGGAGGTTAGTTTGAATGTCAGAGCAAAAGAAAAGTAAGATTCTTTGTATTAGGTGCCCAAAGGGTTGTGAGTTAATAGTTTCAAAGCAAAAAAATGACTTAAAAGTAAAAGGAAATGAATGTCGTATTGGAATTGAATATGCAATTGAAGAAACAAAAAATCCAAGAAGAATTGTTTCAAGTACTATAAAAATAATAAATTCAAATTATCCACGACTTCCTGTTAGAACAAAAAATTCAGTTCCAAAAAATAAAATTAAAAAGGTAATTGAAGAAATTAAAGATAAAACTATTAAATCACCAGTTAAAAAAGATCAAATAATAATAAAAAATATAGCAAACACAGGTTCTGATTTAATAGCTGAAAGGAATATGGAGCGTGTGAAGAATTGAAATATTTTTTGATACTTGATGTAGGTACAACAAATATAAAAGCACATGCTTTTACAAACGATGGAAAACTTGTTGAGAGTTTTGAACAAAGATCAAAACCGATATATCCTGAACCAGGATGGATTGAGCAAGAGCCGATGTTTATAATTGATACAATACACAAACTAATAGAAAAGACAATTGCAAAACTTGGAAAACCCTTGGGACTAGCTCTTACAAATCAACGTAGTACAACAATTTTATGGGATAAAAAATCAGGTGAGCCTCTTTATAATATGATAACATGGCAGGATACAAGAACCATTGATATTATTGAAAATCTATCAAAAAAATTCATTTTAAAATTTGGAAGAGGTCTTGGTAAAACAACCAAAAAATTATCAAGATTAATTCCCTCAATTAAACACACAAAAAAAGGTGCATATATAATAACTCTAGCAAACATTGGTTTTGGAACAGCTCATTCTTCAATGCATATTCGATGGATGATGGAAAATGTTGAGGATGTTAAAAAAGCAATAAATAAGAAACAAGCAGTTTTTGGAAACATTGATTCATGGGTTACTTGGAATTTAACTGGAAAACATGTCACAGATTTAACAAACGCAAGTGCCACAGGTATTTTTGATCCTTTTTATACAAAATGGAGTAATAACGTCTTAAAAATAGTTGAGATACCTCAGGAAATTATGCCTGCATTTATAACAAACGATACACAAATTGGGATAGCAAAAGATTATGATATTCCCTATTTAACACAAATTGCAGATCAACAAGCATCGCTTTACATGGCAGGAGTTAAAAAAGGCGATATTAGTATAACAAATGGAACTGGAGCATTCATTGACATGAATGTTGGAGAGATACCAGCTCCAGGAGATATTGGAATTTATCCTTTGGTTGCTCTATCTACTAAAAATAAAACTATATTTTTATTAGAAGGGGCTGTAAATGCAACAGGTTCTGCTATTGACTGGTTAATTGATATTGGTTTTATAGATAATTACAGTGAAATATCAAAAGCTTTTAAGGAGTCTTCTGATGAAACAAATATTACTTTTATTCCTCCATTATCAGGTTTAAATTCCCCGTATCTTAGACCTGACATAAAGGCTGCAATATTTGATATTACTAGAGACACTTCAAAAAATGATTTTGTAAAATCCTTAATACAAGGGATTGCAATGCGTTGCTCAGAAGTTGTAATTGCACTTGAAAAAGTCTCAAATATTAATGTAAAAAAAGTTATTGCAGATGGTGGGGTTTCACAAAATGACGAATACCTGCAATTAATTTCAGATTTCTCAAATAAACAAGTTTTACGACCAAAAAATCTCAATGGAACTGCATATGGTACGTTTATGTTAGCAAAATCAGTTTATGAAAAAAAGGATGTAATAAAAAGCTGGGTTCCTCCCGAAATTGAAAAAAAATTTAAACCATTGCATAAACATGAAAAATTCAAGAATCAGTGGAATAGATACATCAAAAACTTACTTGAGAATTAAACAAACCAAATTACTAGAGAAAATTTTAAAAATTTAACTATAAATCTTTGATGCATAAATATTTAAGATAGGACCTATTATATAAAAACAGAAAAGGATAAAGATAAAAGCATCACGATTTCGTTTTTTACGATTTTTTGAGAATTTTTTATTTTTGCTCTTTTATACATTTCAGACAATATAGTCTGAGGAGGTGACAAACATATGAAAGGAAAAGTCAAATGGTACAACCAATTTAAAGGATATGGGTTTATAGAAGGTGAAAACGGCAAAGATGTCTTTGTCCATAGAACATCTGTACCAATGGGAACAGATCTTAATGAGGAAGACATGGTTGAATACGAGATAGAAGAATCAGAACGTGGACAAAAAGCAACAAATATAAAGAAGGTAAAAGAAGCTTCATAAATGATTATAATTCATTTATATATTTAATATATAACTCAAACTCTCATTTTTTTTATTTTAATATTATTTATATCTAATTACTCTAAACTTTTATTTGTGATTCTGCACTTTTATTATCGAATTTTTAAGAATAAAGGTGCAAAGCCAAGCATAAAGTTAATTTTAAATACATATTTTCAGATATTAACTTGTTAAGAAGGGAGGAAATTTGGAATGAAAAAAATATATCCAATATTGTTAGTAGGAATAATTGTTTTTAGTGGTTTTGGAGCTGTTGGCATTTCTAATGATAATTCTTTATTAATTGAAAATAATGAGCCCTCACCTGAGCTAATTGTTGATGTATATGGTGGTTTTGGAATAACATTGATCATTAAAAACGTTGGAGATGCTGATGCTACAGATGTATCAGCTTTTATTGGAGTTTTTGGAGGCACACCGTTTGGCAGAAATACTATCGTTAAGCATCCTAAGGATATTTCTCCTGGTAAATTTGCTATAGTAAGATTTAGATATGTTGGTTTTGGAATTGGTTTATTTGAAGATATTCCAATAGTTCAAGTTCATGTAGGTTGTGATGAGGAAAAATATTTTAATACTGATATGAATGCCTGGATATTATTCAATTTGGTGATTTTAAGATAAATATTATCTGCTAATGGTTTTTTTATAAAATAAATACCTACTTTGCTCAATAATTGAAACATAAATTTTTAATAGATAAACTAGAATATACTTTTTAAAAAGGGAGGAAGATAAAATATGCATAAAAAAATAATTGGAATATTTATTTGTATGCTGTTGTTTTCCATTGCTGCTTTACCAGTAACAAGCAGGTCTTTATCAGAATCAGAAAATATTGATGCATGCATTAAAGAAACTGAAGTAAGAGGATTTTATTTTTTAAAAATTGATTTTAGCGGAAAAGGAGAGGCAGTGTGGAACGGTGCTGCCGTAAATTTTGATTTAACTGAAGGAGAAGGCGATATATTTGCACTTTATTCTTTTAAATTAGACAAAGACGGGATAGCCGCCCGGTATTTCTTTGATTCATATACGATTTCTAGTCCAGCACGTGGGTTTTTTTCTATATTTAAAGGAACTGTTGAATATGATCCTGAAACTGAGATTGTGGAAATTCATGGCTCTGCAATTTTTGGAGTTTCAGGTCCATAAAATGAATAAGTTATCATTTGTTTGTTAGAACGATTCCAAATACTATAAATATTAATGTTATATCTTACAGAATAGGACTTTAGAGTCAAAAACCAGACTTTAAAGTCAAATATATAAATTATTTTTTAATTCTTATTTATTTTTTTGAGAAATAATTTTATATATCACAATATAGATGAGAGTTTGTAAGATGAGGGAGGAAAAGAATAATGCAAAATATTATAGTTAAAAAAAGTTTGGTAATTGGGATATTATTATTGTTTATTGGATCTTTTGTAATTCCTAGCATAGGCAAAAATATCAAAAAAAATGAAAAACTAGCCTATACAGATATATCAAAAGAAACGATTGAAAATTTAAATGGATTAAGATTTGATAATCGCGGATATGTCATCAATAATTATAAAGATAAAGAGGATTCTGGACTAATTGAACCTATTTCTAATGGACATGGCAAGATTGATCCTTTGTGGATAACAATAGAAGATATTGGTTATATTTTTTCAATTAAGGCATATGAGAATCATATTTATGCAGTTGGCTATGAATATATCCCCGAGGATGATTCTGGTTTTGCGCTAATGGCAAAGTATAATGTTACTGATGGAGAATTATTATGGGTTAAAACTTGGGAGGGATTTCATCCGAATACTCAAGCTATTGATCTGGATATCTGCAACGATTATATCTATATTGTAGGATATACTGGGCCATCTGGTTTTATAATAACATGGATGGATTCTTTTTTATGTAAATGTGATTTAGATGGAAATTTTGTTTGGAGTAAAGTAATAAATGAAACTAGAGTTGACATTGTTCATGGCATTAGGGAATATGATAACAATCTGTATTTATGTGGATGTAAGGACTCCAACTCCTGGATTTTGAAATATGATACTGACGGTAATAAAATCTGGGGTAAAACCTATAATAAGCTTGGAACATGGTTCAGTGAATTTCTTGGCATTGAAATCTATAATGGATATATTTATACTGAGGGGCAAACTGATTCAAATGATAAAACAAGGCAGGACGTGTTTGTTG
>SMTZ1_10000490_pt1 | contig 42423 bp, 36 predicted proteins | sample DeeMarSWOR136_30_FD_25667 | JGI IMG/M metagenome (IMG submission 25667) | reverse complement strand
ATTAAAGGGAGGTCCAGTATGAAAAAAAGAATTGTAAGAAATCTGGTTGGTGTTTCCCTGTTTGTGGTCTTTTCTGTTATGTGTGTGTATGGAAGTGGAGAAAAACCTGGAGAGGAAGCGGTGATCCGGGTCTGGAAAGGACCCCATACCCCAGATGACCGGGCTGTTTTTGCAGAAGTCATCGGTGCATTTGAAGCTGAAAATCCCGGCGTGACGATTGAATACACACCGACGCCCTGGGACACCATCATAGAGAAATACACAACTGCCTTCGCCTCTGGAAATCCGCCGGACATCATCTACGCGTTCACAGGAGGTTATGTCGACGGTGTCGTTGGTGAATGTTACGACATACGGGAGATATTTGATGAAGACGAGCTGGCCTTTCTGAAAAAGGGCGTCGCGGACAGCCTTCTCGAAGAAACGACCGTTGAAGGCAAACTCATTTCAATTCCCTATTTCACTGCAGGGGCGGCATTTGTGTACAACATCGATTTGCTCAAAGCAGCCGGTTTGAACAGGCCTCCTGAGAATCTGAAGGAATTGGCGGATTATGCGAAGAAGCTGACAAAAGATTTGAACGGTGATGGTGCAATTGACCAGTATGGGTATGGGCAGCTCTCCTATGATACGGCAGAGGCAAAACCCGAGTTTTTCCTCTTTGCCTTTGGCTGCAATTTGTTCAACGGAGATATGTCGGATATCGATTATGCCAGGCCTGAGGGTCTCGAAGCCTTCAAATACATAGATCAGCTGTGGAACAGAGACAAATCTGCAGTTCCCATCGGCCTCTATCCTGGTACAACGATGACCGATGCCTTCTTCGATGACAAGTTTGCCATGTGGGTAACCCACAATCAAATCATTGCCCATCTCAAGGATTACCCGGACTTCAAGATGGGTGTCAGTCAAATGCCCCAGGGGCCCGGTACCAGTCTTGCTGATGGAAGGGGGACCTATGCAGGGTCGGGATTCTGGTGCATTGCAAAAAAGACAAAGCATCTGGAACAGGCGAAGGCATTCATGCTGAAATTGTATGACCCTCAGTATCAGAAGGAAATCGCAAAAGCCTTTGGTTTCATACCTTCGAACACGGACATCAAGCTCGAGCTAGACCCCATAACAAGGGCATTTGCCGATGTGAGCCTGAATTATGGTGTTCCCTACCGTTTCGGTCCGCATGTGAATGAGGTGAAGGAAGCGGTATGGCGGGCGATGCAGGCGCTGCAATCCGGTGCTTTGGGACCAAAGCAGGCCTGGGAGCAGGCTGTACAGGAGGGAGAAGCGGCACTGAAGTAAAACTATTCATCATGTTCCGGGATAGTCAGGGTACCCGAAGCATCCTGGCTATCCCTTTTTTAATACAATGAACACAGGCAAATCAATGTCTCAAACCACAAAAAGGGGATGGCGCTCAATCGTGAAGCACAGAAACGCCTATTTACTCATAGCACCGAATATCTTTTTCCTCCTGTTATTTCTCATAGCCCCCTTCATATGGGTGCTCATTCTCTCATTCCAAAAGGGGAGCGTCCTGGGTCCGAAAACCTTCATCGGATTCACGAATTATATCGATCTGATTAGGAACAGGTTGCTCCTCAAATCCATTCTCAACACCTTGAAGTATACCGTGACCGTAATACCGGCTGTTTTCATCATCGGCATGGTCATTGCCATTTTGTTGAATGGGATAAGGCGAATGAGAAATTTTTTCAGGACAATGCTCTTCATTCCACTCCTCAGCTCGATCGTCGTTGCAGCCATCGTGTGGCGGTACCTTGTGTATCCCGAATACGGACCGCTCAGCAAGATACTGGATTTTTTGCATATACCAAGCCCCAACTGGTTTGGAGATGCAAAAATTGTCATCTTTACCATCGTAGCTGTGGAGCTCTGGAGGGGACTGCCCTTTTATATCGTCACGTTCCTGGCCGGTCTCCAGTCCGTGCCCAAAGATATGGTCGAGGCGAGCTACATCGACGGCGCCAATTATTTTCAGTCGCTTTTCCATGTGGTTCTTCCCAGCATGAAACCTGTTCTCACCTTCTGCCTGGTCATGGCCACTATTTGGGCACTCCAGCTCTTCGATTCGGTGTACGTTCTCACAAGAGGAGGACCGTCCAATGCCAGCTCCACCATCGTGTGGTCCATCTATGAAAACATCTTCTTTTTCAACAGAGTGGGGCGCGGTGCGACCATGAGCGTGCTTCTCATACTCCTGATCGCGGTTATGACGTTTTTAAATCTGAAATTGACAAGATTCAGGGAGGAACAGGTTACCTAGAATGCGAAGGAGCAAGGTTGCCAAGGCGTGCATATATGTCTGTCTCATCATATTCGTAGCTGCATCAGTGGGTCCCTTTATCCTGATATTGAGAACGTCTTTACAGGAGACGCTCACCCTGACCGGGAAGAAAAATCCTGATTATACGCTCCGCAATTACATCAATCTGTTAACGAAGACAAAGTTTCCCCGGTGGATGCTGAATTCGATTGTCTTTGCAGGAGGTGTAACGCTGATAAAAGTTGTGTTGGATACCTTCGCGGGGTACGCTTTTGCCCGCTACACGTTTCCAGGACATCGGCTGTTGTTCTCATTCGTACTGGTCACCATGATGATGCCCTTTGCAGTCGCCATGTTCCCCGTATTCCTCATCGTCAACAAGATGAGGCTCACCAATACGTATTTCGGTTTGATACTTCCGATGCTTGCCAATCCCTTTGGGATATTCCTCATGCGCCAGTTCATTCTTACCATACCCCGTGAGATCGATGAATCGGCGAGGATCGATGGGTGCACGGAGATCAATATCCTGTTCAGGATTATCATGCCTTTGAGCAGGCCGGGACAGGCAGTGCTTGCAATCATTACATTCATGTGGCAGTGGACAAATCTCATATGGCCATTGATTGCTACAAATACAGAGGAGATGTTTACGCTCACGGTGGGCCTTGCAGGAATACCTTCACAGCACACCATCGACTGGGGTCTTCTCACGTCGGGCGCATTGTTGAGTGTTATGCCCATCATCATATTTTTCCTGTTTTATCAGAAAGGATTTATTGAAGGGCTCACCTGGGGCGCGGTGAAGGAATAGGGTCCAAGTCTATTTAGCTGGAGGAAGAGCATGAATATTGCATGCGTGACTGCTCATCCCGATGATGTGGAGATTTTATGTGCCGGTACGATGATCAAGTACATTCAGAAGGGTCATAAAGTAACCTATATTATCGCAACAAACGGTGAGGTGGGCTCTCCAACCTTATCCAATGAGGAAATTGCAAAGGTACGATATGGAGAGGCCCAGGAAGCGGCACGCATAGTGGGGGCAGACCTTATCTGGCTCGGATATCCCGACGAGTTTCTCTTTGAAAACAGGGAGACCCGTCTCGCTTTCTTGAATGCGTTACGGAAAGCGAAGGCTGATGTGGTATTCACACACTATGAGGATTACTATAACTGTGACCACAATGCGGTGAGCAATATAACCAACAATGTGGGCATTCACCTCACGATAAAAAACATTCCCACTGAGTATCCGCCTCTTGAGCATAATCCCTATCTCTATTTTATGGATACCATAACAGGACTGGGTTTCGATCCTGATGAATATGTTGATATAACGGATGTCATTGATATAAAAAAAGAGGCGCTCATGGCTCACAAGTCTCAATACACATGGTTGAAGGATCAGAACGACATCGATTACGTGGATATGATGCTTGCTCAGGCGCATCTCAGGGGATACCAGTGCGGCGTTCAGTACGCCGAAGCCTTTATTGGCGTAAAAGCCTATCCACGAGGAATTACAAAATCTCTTTTACCGCAGTATGTGTAGGTCACATACCTCATGTACTATAAACCCTTTCTTGATCAATCCATAGAGCGATTTGGTATGCTCTGGGCACGGGAGGCACAGGACCGAATCCTCGTCAAAATCGACATACAGGACCCCGAAATGCCAACGGTTATGAGGGCAATGGCTGAAGTACCCGATTATAGGAAGATGGTTGATGAATGGGAGAAAGGATTTGCGCTCAACCGAGATATTGCGGATGACAACCTGCCCGTGGTATACGGAGAGCTCGGGGGTTACATACTGGGAGGGTTCTTCGGCGCACAGGTTACATGGGGAGCAGGGGGAGCCTATTCTCTTAAGCTCATAGATGACATGACCCGATGGAGAGACTACCTGATTTTTAGCGAACAGAACAGGTACTTTCAGATGCACATGGATTACCTGAACTATCTGGCAGAGAGGGCTGAGGGTAAGTTCGGTTTCACCGAGATGATAACGATTGACGGGCTCAACTTTCTCGACTGTGTCCGCGGTGGGGACGCATATACCGACATCTTCGATTATCCAGAAGAAGCGGTGCACATCATGGATTTCGCATCCGACCTGAATATTTGGCTTGTGAGAGAACAGAGGAAGCGCATTCCGCGATACCGTGACGGGCGATACAATTTTTATCAGATATGGACACCCGGAGAGACGATATTCATCAGTGTCGATGCATACGGCCAGTGCGGACCTGAGGTATTCGAGAAGTTCGGGAGAAAGTACGTCCAGAGACTCATCGACGAGTTTCACGGCGGCTGGCTCCATGTGCACTCGGATGCGATGAGGCTTATTCCGCATTACGTAACGCTGAAAGGACTCACTGCAATAGGACTCGAGGACTGGATAAAACCTCCACGAGCAATCGAACATATAGATGAGATAAGGGACATGGCAGGTGACATACCCATGATGATCAACATCACGAAGATGGAGTTGCTTCAGATGATGGAGGCGAAGTCACTTCCCGGTAATGTACTGTACTGGGTGAGCGATGTATGTGACGTGGAAGAGGCAAACAGGATTGCGCAGCAGGCATATGCGTATAGAGCACGATACCACAGGCGATTGCAGTGGATCGGTGACTGCACGGAGAGTCACCAAAAAGGCTCCTGTAAAGGGGAGTGAAAATATCAGGGCGGATACTGGCTATGTCTGAAAAAGTTGTGACGGTTCTCGGAGAAATCAGTTCCGAGGAACTGGGAGTGGTTCTTCCGCACGAGCATCTTCTGTGGGATTTGCGGTGCTGGGCACATGAGGAGCCGCGCGAACTCTTCGAACGAGAGAAGGTGCGCCGGCCGGTGACCTTGGAGAATAGAGGACACGTCGTGTATCATCCTTTTCATTACCGAGATAATTTGCAGCAGACCGATATACAGGTGGCGGTAGAAGAAGCGGTGAAGTTCGGTGCAGCCGGTGGAAATACGATCTGCGATGTGACGCCGCCTCAATTGGGAAGGGATCCAAGTGCGCTCAGGCACATAGCACGTGAAACAGGCCTGAACATCATTATGGCCTGCGCCTTTTATGTGGGATCTTCGTGGAGCGAAGAGGAGAAAGCGAAAAGTGTGGAAGAGTTGCGGGATGAGCTGATCAATGAGTTCAGGAACGGGGTCGGGTTTTTCAAAACACGTCCGGGTGTGCTCGGTGAGGTCGGCATTTCAAACATCAACAATCCCCTTGAGATAAAAAACCTCCAAGCAAGCGGCAGCGCCCAGCATGTACTTGGCTGTCCCGTGACCGTTCATACGCCGATATGGGAAAAAGATGGACACAGGATACTCGATATACTCGAGGAAAGCGGAGCGGATGTGCACAAGGTATCACTCGCGCATCTCGACCCCACCATGAAAGATTACGACTATGCCGGTTCCCTTGCAAAAAGGGGAGCCTACATTGAATACGACCTCTTCGACACCCATATCATGAGTTTCGAGGGATGGTTCTTGCCTAGTGACAACGACAGGATCGAAGCGATACAGGAGCAGATAGGGAGGGGCAATCTGGAACATATACTCATTTCCCATGATATATGCATGAAGATCAAGCTCACCAGATGGGGAGGGCAAGGGTACGCCCATATACTTGAAAACATCGTGCCCAGATTACTGCAGGCAGGTCTCACAGAAGAGCAGATACGGACAATTCTGGTTGATAATCCAAGACGCTTTTTAAGCTGGTAAGAGAAACGGGGAAAAACAATGGAAGGACGGAAACCAAAACTGGGTATTGTTTTCTTTGCGGCGCGCTGGTTCGAGGAGGTTGTGCTCGGTAATGAAAAAACCGCTGGTCTGTTCGAGCGCTTTCTAAAGGAGGACATGGCCCGGATCGTTGACCTGCTGTCGGACACATGCCAGCTGGTTATCTGCCCCCTCGTCACGTCCATGACAAAGGCGAGGGAGGCGGTACGGCAGCTTCTGTCCGATGACGTAGATGCGGTTCTGCTCTGTTTTGTGGTCTGGTCCGAGGACGAGTACCTTCTCGCCTTCCAGGATGTCATGCGCATTCGGCCGACCATACTCTGGGCCTACACACCCTATCAGCGGGCCCCGGAGAAAACGGATATCATGACCCTGTTCAGAAACTCCGGTATCGTGGCGACCTTTGAAGTCTTCGGCCTGCTGAGGAGGATGGGAATCAAACTCTTTCAGGTCACGGGAAGCGTGCTCGATGAAAAGCCCGTAAATGCGATCAGGAAGATCGCGAGGGCCGCCATGGTACGCTCCAGGCTTCGAGAAACCAGGCTCGGCGTGCTCCCCTACAGGAACGACCAGATGATCGTCACCTATGTCGATGAGTTCGAGCTCTACGCAAAGATCGGTCCCTCGGTCGACTACGTATCGGTCCTTCAATTGCAAAAGGCCTCGGAGGGGATAGAGCCGCAGGCCGTGGAACAGCTTGTTTCATGGGTAAAGAGCAACTGCAGTATCGACACCAGGGTGAGTGGAGATGACCTGCAGCGTTCAGCTCGGGTTTCTTTGGGGATGGAGAGCATCATGGAGGACCGGGGAATCGACGGGCTCGCATTGAGCGATCTGAATCCCGAGCTGCACAAGGTACTCGGCCTGAGGCCATGCCTCTATCCCGAAAGTCTTGCCCGATCGAACCGGGTTGTGGGGAACGAGGGAGACCTGGGCGGCACCACGGCGATGGTCATGCTCCAGCGTCTGACCGGCCTGCCCGTCATGTTCACAGAGATCTTCAATTATGATCGTGAGACAAACGTGGTGGTTGCGGGACATGCAGGCCCTGCAAACTATCTGCTTGCCGATGAATCCTGCGGGATCACCATTACGCCCGATTACGAGCTCATGGACGCAACCTCGGAGCTATCGGGCGTCTGGATGGAGTTTGTGGGGAAACCCGGCCGTGTAACCATGGTGAACTGCATAGGTGTTCCGGAAGGTTTTCAATTTACCGTGCTGGGAGGTGAATCTCTGGGTGTAAATCTCCGCATAGAAGGGTATCCCCACTGCGCGATAAGGCTGGACCCAGGGGTTGAGGATTTCATTCGTTCCAATGCCGACCACGGCGTGAGCCATCACTGGGCAGTGGTGCACGATGACGTGCAGGATGAGGTCGAGTACCTCGCCGATATGCTCGGATGCCCGTGCATAGGGTTCTGAAGTAACGGGTGTGGCTTGACAGGTTCTTGGGCCATGGGCAGGGCTATGTGGCTTAAATCAATCCTTGATGCCCCGTTTATCAATAGCTTTCGCCTTGTATCTTACATGCAATTAGCCGCTCGTATACAATTTGTAAAATTGTGTACGAGCTCAATAATTAAAGCGAATGTCGAGTTTCATACATCGGTATGAAAATGTAACGTACTCTTTTAGATTACACGGTAATCCTTGAGAACTTCGGTTAAAAAGCATGGTTTTTTCAGTTTCATAGCGTAAAAGTTGCTTTCCCAGATTGAAATAAAAACTCGACTGGCGAAGCGCTAGCGAAGCGATTTCTTTATATCTCTTTACCTATTTTTAAAGTTCGGACTAATTAGTTCTTAACTCTTTATATTTTCCAGGTAAATATTCGAGCAGCAGGCTGTTTTACTAAAATTGCTCATTGTTAAAAAAGAACTAATTATGTTAGACTAAGCCGAATCAAGTGCAAACAGGCGCCTCTGTCACGGATAAAGCGGGATGCGGCCTGTTTTTTACACTCGAAACGATGGTTGGAGGAGCATGGCGATGCAGTTGACCCCCATGACGGTTCTTTCACCTGATGAGATAAGGCAGATTCACGAAGCTTCCCTCGATATCCTTGAGAACTGCGGTGTGAAGGTTTTCAATGCCAGGATGCTTGATTTTCTCGCGGGCAGAGGACTCGACGTTGACAGGGGCGACCAGCTGGTCCGCTTTTCGCGTGCGGTCGTGGAGGATGCACTGAGTTCCATACCGCAGCGCTTTGAGGTGTACGACCGCGAGGGTGAATGCCGGTACGTGCTTGGAGAGGGCAGACCAAAGATCGCTGCGGGCCATAACGCCATATTCTGGGTGGACAGCGATACAGGGAGAACCAGGCCCTCCACGGTGGAGGACGTCGAGCTCTTCGCGCACCTGTGCGAGCATCTGGAATGCATGGACATGATAGGCATACCGGTCATGCCCCAGAATGTAGAGGTTCCACAAGCCACCCTTCTTCACGGCGTCAGGGCGGTTATTGAAAACAGCAGGAAACCGGTCTTCTTCTCCACCGACAACGAGCGGGTGAACAACGCCGTCATCGACATGCTCCGGGCAGTCTTCAGGGGCGACCTCCGCACACAGGTCTACGGTGTATCACAGCTTTCACCCACGTCGCCTCTCTACTGGGAAGAACACGTCATCAATGCGATCATGGATACCGTGCCCACAGGTGTGCCCCTCGCCATACTTCCGGAACCCAACGCTGGTGTTTCCGCACCGTACACCCTTGCCGGTCTTCTGACGGTGAACAACGCGGAATGCCTGTCGGGGCTTGCCATGGTACAGCTTCTGCAGCCGGGTGCAAAGGTGATCTATGCAAACTCCTGGACCACGACTGACATGCGGACCGCTGCGGCGCTCGTGGGGTCCACGGAAACCACCATATGCCGCATCGCAGGGGTGCAGCTTGCCCGGTTTTATCACTGTCCCTGCCACACCACGGCACCCAATTCCGACAACCACGCGCACGACGAGCAGAACGCATGGGAGAAGACATTCAGCCAGTTCTGCGCCGTGGCGGCGGGCAACGATCTGATCGTGAACTGCGGTATGTTTGCCACGGGCATGACCTGCAGCAATGAGCAGCTCATTATGGATGAGGAGATATCGGCGATGTCCCTGCGAATCGCGGAGGGCCTAAAGGTGAACGGAGACACCATTGCACTACCCCTGATCAGGGAAACCGGCCCTGGTCCCGCGGGCGAGGGGTATCTCACCGCCGACCACACCATGCGCTGGCTCAGGTCGGACGAGTACATACTGCCGAGGGTTTCAGTGCGGGGTTCCCGCACGCTCTGGGAAACAGCCGGCTGCAAGGATACGTACCGGCTAGCCCGTGACCGTGTGGAAGAGCTCATGAAGAAACCGCGCGTGGGTATCGAGAGCGGCAGAAAGAGAGGTCTTGACATGATTGTGAAGGATTTTGAGGAAGGGACGCGCTGATTGTAACTCTATACCAAATGGGGGCAGGAGATGAAATACACAAAAAAAGATCTGGCAATTAATGGAGGGCCAAAAGCCAAGACCACGCCCAATATCGCTATGTTTCCCGGAGGGCTGGAGATCGGTGAAGAGGAGAAGAGGGAGGTCATGGAGGTTCTGGACTCGCAGTACCTGTTCAGGTACTACGGTCCCAAGGAGGCGCCATCCAAGGTCAAACGCCTGGAGCAGGAGTATGCTCGATACCTGGGAAGGAAGCACTGCCTCGCGGTTAATTCCTGCACCTCCGCGCTCATCTGCGGTCTCATCGCCGTTGGCGTTGAGCCCGGTGACGAGGTGATCGTGCCCGGTTATACCTTTTTCGCCTCTGTGGCCGCCGTGGTGGCGGTAAAGGCCATACCGGTCATCGCCGAGGTGGATAAATCGCTGACCCTCGACCCGGAGGACTTTGAGAAAAAGATCACGCCCAACACCAGGGCGGTGATTCCCGTTCACATGCGCGGCATGCCTGCAAAGATCGACCGCATCATGGAAATCGCGAAACGCCGCGACCTGAAGGTGGTGGAGGATGTTGCACAGGCAAACGGGGGCTCGTACAGGGGAAGAAAACTCGGCTCCTTCGGTGACGTGGGATGCTTTTCGCTCCAGTACCACAAGGTGGTCACCTCCGGTGAGGGAGGCATCATCGCCTGCGATAACGATCTCTACTATACGAGGGCACAGGCCTATCACGATGTGGCTGCCTGCTGGAGGAAGGACCGTTTTGCACCTCCCGAGTTCAAGGGTGAGATATTCTTCGGCGTGAATTTCCGGATGAGCGAGCTGACCGGCGCGGTCGCACTCGCCCAGTTCAGGAAGGTGGACGGCATCGTGGCGCGCATGCAGGGGAACCGGAAGCGGATAAAAGACAGGATAAGGAATATCCCGGGCCTCGACTTTCGTGAGGTAAACGATGAGACAGGCGATGTGGCCGTATGTCTCGTCATGTACCTGCCCGATGCGGGTAAGGCAAAGGAGTTTGCCGAGGCCCTGAGGGCGGAGGGCGTGGAGGCAGGGGCCATATACGACAAGGGCGTGCCGGACTGGCACATCTACGCCCACTGGAAGATGCTCATGGAGAAGATGATGCACGCAAAAAAGGGGTGTCCCTTCAACTGCCCACTGACACCACGGGGCAGGGAGATCAAGTACAGCGAGGACATGTGCCCGAATACCCTGGGCTGGCTCTCACGGACCGTGCACATTGATATTCCGCCGCAGATGACTGCAGAGGACTGCGATCAGATCGCAACAGCCATCGATAAGGTGGCCTCTGTTCTGTTATAATGGTGAAGGTTCGGGAGATACGGGAAGAGAACCGTTTATCTTTATGGAACGGATAATCGACATCGATCACGCTGAAGTCGAGCGTAGAAAAGACACAATCACGCGGATGTGGGAGTACCGGAGAGTGGACCATGTTCCCATCGGCGTGTGGCTCGATGATTTCGGCACCTTTCCCCTTCGTGAACAGTGCGAGGACGGGTCCAGACAGTTCGAGGTGATGGTACACAGTGTGAACCGCTGTCTCAGAAACCTGCCCGATGATTACATTCCCTTTGTCCGGGTATGGCCTGGCTACATGACCATTGCCACCATGTTCGGCATGGAGATGCACTGGGGTGATGACCCAAACCAGGCGCCGGGTGCGCTGGGTTATCTCATCGATGACATGAACGAGGTGTATTCCCTGCAAAAACCCAATGCACGGCATGACGGTCTCATGCCCCACAACATACGGTGGCTGGACCATGCACGCCGGCACCTCCCGGCCGACGTATACATAACGGGAATCGACCTCGGCGGCCCGCTCAATACGGCAAAGGACCTGCTCGAGACTAACCTTCTATACACGGCGTTTCTCGATGCACCGGAGGCGATGCACCACCTGCTCGATCTCGTCACGGAGGTACAGGTGGACTGCAACCGCGAGATCATCAGGGCTGCCGGAGGAGTGGAGCGTCTCACCTGCACGGATTTTGATCCCATCTGGGCCCCGCTCCCCTGCAAGGGATTCGTTTCCGATGACGTGTGCGCCTCCTTCGGTCCGGATATCTTTACCGAGTTCAGCGTCCCCTATAACAACAGGCTTCTGCAGGGCTTCAGCGGAGGAAGGCTCCACAACTGCGGGCCCAACCCGTCGGCCCATCTCTACCTCACCCACGACACGGAACGGTTCGGTCTGAACTGCTCGTTCAGGTACTCCCGGGACGATATCCCGAAGTTGAAGCGGGAGTTCAGCGGGAGGGGCATCATCGAGTTCAACTTCGACAACGGGGAGAGAGCCGAAGAGATCGTCAGGGGGTTTGAGGAAATAGCCCACGGGCTCGCTCCCGACGTCATCGGTATGCCGGTGCTCTTTCTCGACCACACCTGGAGCGATGATGACATTCACGGCATATATACCGACCTGAGAGGAATATCGGAACGCTACGCACGGGAGATAAAGTGGCTCGCATGATAAACAGTGTGGATTCATGAACACTCGACCGGGGCAGTGTTTGATTTTTTTTACCTTTTCATTTTACATGCAACTGCTATACTACAAGGTGTAATTCGGGTTAACATTGTTCAACCGGCGTTACATATCAAGATACGATAACAGAAGGAGGAGGAAGCTATGAAAAGAAACGTGATGAAGTTGCTGGTACTGCTGGGAGTAATTGTACTGAGCTGCTCCATAGCCATCGCAAGCGGTAAAAAAGGGGCAGCTCCTCCTGAGGAAGAAATTACCATACAATTCATGAGCTTCATGGTTGCGGAAGCCTCGGGCGGAGAAGTGTGGATCCCTGAGCGTATCAGGGTGTGGGAGGAGTCCCATCCCGGCGTGACGGTGGAGGTTGTGCCGATCGGATGGGAAGACATTCCCGACAAGATTCCGTTGCAGATTCAGGCAAAAAACGCTCCAGACATCTTCACCATTGAATCACTGTGGCTTGGTAAGTTTGGGAAGATGCCCGGTGGCGTGGTCGACCTGTACCAGTTCATGGACAAGGAGTTCATCTCAACCCTGGTGCCGGCCTATAAGGGTGGTGAAATCGACGGCAAGATGGCAGCCCTTGTATGGAATCCCAACCCCTGGGTGCTCGTGTACAACAAGGACCTCATCAAGAGAGCAGGGGTGAGCGGTCGTCCAAGGGACTTCAACGACTTTCTGAACCAGGTTCAGAAGGTAAGCGCACTGGGTTCCGATATTTTCGGTTTTGGCATGATGCTCGGTGTCGATGAGTATTCAGCTGATACCTTTCACATCGTGCTGTGGCAGCTCGGCGGCGATATACTCAATCCTTCCGGGAGCCCCTTCGTCACCTCTCCCGGGACAATGGAGGCGGTCCAGATGGTCAAGGACGCGGTCGATGCGGGTTTCATACCTTTTGGTGAAGAGGTGAGAAATCTGCGTGTTTTGTTTACAAACGGACAGATCGGTTTCTTCTTCGAAGGTCCTTGGATTGCCGGAGTGCTCGACGGCCTCGGCATGTCGAGGGACGAGTGGGACGTGGCGCCCTGGCCGGGTGAGGTACAGCCAGCTTCCCATATGCTCTGTATGGCTCAGCAGTCGAAGCACAAGGATCTTGCATGGGATCTCATGAAGTTCATCGTAACTGATGAGACCACGACGAGGAGGTTCTTCGAACTCACAGGTCTGATGCCGCTTGTTGCCGCTCAATACGACGATCCGATCTACGACAACCACTACAGCAAAACATTCCTCGATCAGATGTCCAGGCTCAAGAACCCGAATGTCTGGGGCTCAGCGAAGAAGTTCGAGATCGAGATCGCCTATATGGAGGAGGTACAGAAGATACTTCTCGACAAGGGTGAGACCAAAGAGGTGATGGAGAGACTCGAAGGGGAACTCGAAGATATCATAGCAGAGTAGCAATCGGTATGAGCCGGAGCGTATGGTGTTCATCCTGCGCTCCGGCATCTATTTACATATGGAATGGAGCATGAGCGTTGAAGGCATCGGGTGAATCGGCATTGAGGGGGGGGATGAGCAACAGGCTGTTTGCGCTCATCCTCATACTTCCCGCTTTTATCGTTGTGACGTTCATAATCATTTACCCGATCATCAATGCATTCGTGACGAGCTTCTTTCGCTACTACCTCACCGATGCTGAGGGGATGTCCTTTGTGGGATTCAACAATTATGCGAGGATGTTCGGGAATGAGGATTTCTGGATCGCCTTTCTCAATACGGTGATCTATGTGGGAGGAACAGTGGCCAGTGAGTTCGTCTTCGCCTTTGCACTGGCCCTGCTCATAAACTATCACTTCAGCGGAAAGAACCTGGTGAGCGGGCTGTTCTTTCTCCCCTGGGTCATTCCATCGGTTGTGGTAGCTCTTATAACAAAGTTCCTGCTCTTCGATCACTTTCACGGGATTGTGAACGTGGTTCTGCGAAAAATCGGCATTATAGAAGAGTTCGTACCCTGGCTGAAAAGCCCCGTACTTGCCATGCCGACCGTTATATTCGCAACCACGTGGAAGATGTTCCCCTTCATGTTCGTCATTCTGTATGCGGGTTTACAGGCAATACCGGGCGAACAGATCGAGGCTGCCAAAGTCGATGGTGCGAATGGTGTTCAGCGATTTGTTCATGTGATTCTCCCGAACATGAAAGAGATTATCACTCTGGCGACAATTCTCGAGTTCATCTGGCAGTTTCAGTACATCACCATTATATGGACGACCACAAGGGGAGGACCGATCAATAAGACGACCACCCTTCCCGTACTCATATACCGGTCCTCTTTCAGGGGAAGCATGAACATGGGGTATTCTTCGGCGATAGGTGTATTCTGGCTCGTCTTCCTCATGGGGTTCAGCATTCTCTATATCAGCTACATGGGGAGGCGCAGCGATGAGAGGTAGCGGAAGGATCTGGAAGGGCATATCCAAGCGGGTCCGGCTGCTCATCATTCTCGTGTTGCTCCTTCTGGTTCTACTTCCCATATACTGGATGGTAAATACCTCTTTCAAACATCAGCCGGAAATCTTTCAACTTCCACCGACGTTCGTACCAGAGGACTTTACCCTATACAACTATGAATCGATTCTCTATGGCGACTTGGCTTCATCAATCACCTTCATGACATACTTCAAGAACAGCATGATCGTTGCCATTCTCACGGTCCTCTTTACTCTGATACTGGCAACCCCCGCAGCTTACGGGTTCTCGAGAGTACGTTTTCTCGGGAAGAGAACGCTTATTTATCTCATCCTCGTATCCCAGATGCTTCCCATCGTACTCATCCTCATACCACTCTACATCACTTTCCTGAAGCTGCGGCTGCTCAGCACCTATATTGGCTTGATACTTCCCTATCTCATGTTTACCCTTCCCTTCGCCATATGGATGCTCAAGGGTTACTTCGATACCATACCTCTTGAGCTAGACGAAGCAGCCAAGGTGGATGGGTGCAACAAGTTTCAGGCAATGTGGAAAGTGATTCTGCCCAATATTCGTCCCGGGCTCACGGCAACTGCCATTGTGGCCTTTATCATGGCCTGGGACGAGTTCATCATCGCCCTGACCATCATGGATCGTGACGCTATGAGAACACTTCCCGTTGGTATTATTCAATCCTTCGTGGGTGAATTCGCGATAAAGTGGGGTGAGATGATGTCAGCCTCGGTCATCACTTCCATCCCCGTCATTCTTATTTTTATCTTTCTGAGCAAGCAGCTGATCGGCGGGCTCACTGCAGGGGCTGTGAAGGGCTAATATCTATTTGTATATATCTTTTAATTTATGCTACAATGCATCTTCGGAGGATGCAGGCATCATAGGAAAAGATGCAAGAGCGGATATCTCATAGTATAGGGAGGATTCATCATGGCAGGTCCGGGCTCGTATATCATCGGTGAGGAGGAGAAGCAGGCGCTTCTCGAGGTCGTTGAAAAAGGGTATCTCTTTCGATACGGTGACAGGAAAGACCCCCAGTTTCTTGCCAAGGTGTGGCAGCTCGAAAAGGAAGTCGCGAAATACTTCGATATCACCCACACTGTTGCCTGCAATTCGGGGACATCGGCTCTGTGGATCGCCCTTGGAGCGCTTGGAATCGGCCCGGGAGACGAGGTAATCGTCCCGGGCTACACCTTCATCGCCTCAATCACGTCGATCGTTTTTGCGAGGGCGATTCCAGTCCTCGCAGAAATCGATGACACGCTGACCCTCGATCCTGAGGACGTGCGACGCAAGATCACACCGCGCACCAGGGCAATCATGCTTGTGCACATGCTCGGCAATCCTGGTCACCTCGACGAGCTGAAGAAAATCGCGCAGCAAAACGACCTCTTTCTCATTGAGGATTGCGCACAGGCCTTTGCCGCAAAGTACAGGGGCAGATACGTGGGAAGCTACGGCGACGTGGGAACCTTCAGCTTCAACTTCTACAAGACCATAACGGCCGGGGACGGAGGGCTCGTGGCAACTCGAGACAAGAAGCTCTATGAACGGGCCTTTGCCATACACGACCAGGGTCATCTACCCCTCAGGCAGGGAGTAGAGCAGGGAGCGCGCACGGTTATGGGCCTCGACTTCCGTATGACTGAGCTTGCCGCAGCGGTGCTCCTGGCCCAGCTGAAAAAGGTGGACCGTATAAAGACCGAGCTGAAAAGGAGGAAGAAGCGCTTCAAGGAAGGCATCAGTGATCTCGACGGCATCGAGTACCGGCGGCTCCTCGATCCCGATGGTGAGCTCGGCACCCTGCTCACGGTATTCATGCCCGATGCAAAGACAGCCCGCAAGGTAGGAGATGCGCTCGGAGGCGGTGTGGTGGCCGATTCCGGATGGCACGTGTACAACAACATGGAGCACGTCCTGGGCCGGAAAACAGTGGACAAGGTGAACTGCCCCTTTTCGTGTCCCTTTTACACGGGCAAGGGCGGAAGCATGGAGTATGCAAAGGGCATGCTGCCCAAAACCGATGCAATTCTGAACCGTGCGATCAACATCAGTATCGGCGTCGCCGATGCGGGTCTCGGGTCCGGGTTCGGCATCACCATACTCAGCGACGATGCCGAGGTGGACAGAAAAATCGAGCAGTTCAGAAAAACAGTGAAGAAGTACCTCTAACCGGAACAGCGCATGGCCGTGAACCTCACGCCGCCTGCGAGCATTCCGACTATGAAAACTTATAGCAAAGGAATGACGGCACGAGAAAATTTTCTGAAAGCGATTGAGATGCGTCATCCTGCATGGATTCCCATCGGTTTCGAACTCCTTCCAGCTCTGTGGAAACGTCATGGAGTGGAACTCGCAAACCTGGTTCGTCGTCATCCTCTTGTTTTCGGGGAGCATGAGAAGGGACACATGACGGCGGGTAAGACCGATCCTCCTCAATTGAGTCAATTGATAGACAATGTGCTCGATTACAATCTGAAGTATATCGACCTCTGGCTCGAGAACGAAATCGACGTGTTATGGTTCCATGGCGACATGGGAACGCAAAACGGTCCGCTCATAAGTCCTCGTATTTTCAGAAAATATTTGGAACCCGCATATACTGCGATGTTCCAACGATGCCGTGAAGCAGGGGTGCATGTTTGGTATTCTTCGGACGGTAAGATTCTTGAATTGATCGATGATCTTGTAGAGTGCAGTGTTTCCATCCACGACCCCCAGGTGAGGGCGAATGGCATCGAAGATATTTATCAGCAAATCCATGAAATTGTATGGAAAATCGGCAGCCCCGCTGGTGGACTTATGTTTTTTGCATCACCGAGTGTGGATGTGCCGCTTCACAATATTGACGCAATTTGCAAAGCTTGGGAAGAAATCTGTTATTACAACTGTTTTATTCCAACGCACGATTGAGTATGAAAAAGAGAAAGCAAAACTGGATTCCTTTTCTTTTCCTGATGCCAGCGTTAGCATTTTTATTCTTCGTGTATCTTTACCCTCTCATACGGGTTTTTTTAGACAGTTTTTTCACAATCAGGAATGGTGAAAAGGTTTTTGCAAGGCTCTTGAATTATAGAAACATCTTTCTCGTTGATACGAAATTCAGAATCTCTCTGAGAAACAATGCCATACTGCTTTTAGGTGTTCCCATCCTCGTTCTGTTTGCTCTGATATGTGCCTTTGTTATATATGAAAGAGTCAGGGGCTGGAAGGCATTTCGGACCCTCTTTTTTCTACCCTATGTTCTCGCAATTACCGTGGTTTCAATTGTGTTTTCCTTCTTGTATAGGGGCGATGGTATTATTAACAGTGTGTTGGGGAAAATCGGCCTCGGCATTCTGCAGAACGACTGGATCGGGAATACAAAAACAGCGATTTTTGCGGTGCTCTTTGTCATCATATGGCATGATTTTGGATTTGGTATGATGCTATTTTTCGCTCGACTGATGTCGCTCGATAAGGATCTTTTTGAGGCGGCAATTGTGGATGGAGCAAGTTGGTTACAGAGGTTTCGATATGTCACTATTCCCCAGCTGAGATCAATCATAGAGTTTTACACGGTCATTTGTGTTATCACGATTTTAGCCTGGAGTTTCAACTACATATTCTCGATGACGAAGGGTGGTCCCGGTAACTCGACAATGATAATTGAGCTCTACATTTACAATTCGGCCTTTATGTATAACTTGCCCAATTACGCTTCCGGTCTTTCAGTCATTCTGTTCCTCATGGTTTCAATTCTGATCATCTTACAAACAACCATGAGGATGAGGGCCGAAAAGCAATGAGATAAAAAATATGTATCTAAGGAAAGTGATTGCAGATATTCCCAGGTATTTATTTCTCCTGTTGGTTACGATAGCCATACTTGTGCCCATTTATTATATGGTAATGACTTCGGTTAAAAGTCATGACGAATACCTGGAAAACAAATTGAATCCACCAAAGAGGGTGACACTGGAGAATTTCAGAGGGATTTTCTTTGAACAAAGATTCTTGAGATTGATGTACAACAGCCTGCGAGTAACATTGATTTCGGGCATTATTTGCGTATGCGTTTCGACGCTTGCAGCTTTTGCCTTCGCTCACTATGATTTTATGTTCAAGCAGTTGCTCTACGTAAGCATATTATCGTTGATGAGTGTTCCTCCAATAGTGATGGTGATTCCACTATTCATTCAATTCGTACATTTTAAAATAATTGGGAACCCCGCCGGCGCAATAATTATCTATGTCGGTCTCACGATACCATTTTCAATATATCTGCTGACCAGCTTTTTCAAGACCACACCCCTTGAACTCAAGGAAGCAGCAAGGATCGATGGCTGTTCTGATTTGAGATATTTCTTGCGTATTCTTTTACCTCTGTCAAAACCGGCGATCGCAACATGTTTCATCGTGAATGCTGTCTGGGTATGGAACGAGTTGCTCATTGCACTCATCTTCCTCCAGAAAGAGGAGCTCAGAACCCTCATGGCCGGTATTATGTTGAAAATAGGAAAGTTTCAGGTGAATGTTCCTCTGGTGACCAGTGGCCTTGTGGTTGCAAGCGTCCCGATGATTATTCTGTTTTTAGTGTTTCAAAAATGGTTCGTCAGGGGTTTGGTGGAAGGTGCGATAAAAGGATAGAGAGGAGGTGAGGCGGCGTATTGTTCACAGCAGTACAGCTTTACGAATAATACCTATAAAGAAAAGGAGACGACCATGAAAGAAAAGAGAAGGTGTTCATGGATGACCATCGTTGTGGTTATTTTCACGGTGGTTATGCTGGCGTCTTTTGCTTATGCCAGGAAGGAGCCCACTGCAGGAAAAGCAGAGGAGAAGATTGTCATCAACATCTGGTGGTGGGGTGAGGAGGAAAAGCCGGGAATTAAAAATTGGCTCAATGAAACAATAGTATCATACAAAAAAGCACATCCAAACATTGATATTGTCCCTGTTCTGCAAACGGTCGACACCGTTCAATCAGCGTTCAGGACAGCAGCAGCGGCAAAGGATCCGGATGTCGGTCCGGACATCCAGTTCTTTTGGCCCGGTATCTGGCTTATGATCGATGTGTGGAACGGCTATGTTGAACCTGTTGAGAATGTGTTTCCCCAAAGCTTTTTAGATAAGCTGAATATAAGCAAAGAGGTAAAATATGACGGGAAAACCTGGGCAATCCCCTGGTATACATTGAACTGGCCAATCGTGTACAATAAAAAGATGTTCAAAGCCGCAGATCTCGATCCCGAAAATCCACCAACAACGGCTGATGAGCTTATCCTGGCGTGTGAAAAGTTGAAAAAGGCCGGGTACACGCCTATCGGGGTGGGCACAAAAGATGGCTATTTCATGAACTGGTGGCTCAACAATTTCGGGTTTCAGGGCTTTGACAGCCTCTATGATATCATGGATCTTTTTGCCAATGGGGATGTTGATGATCCCCGCGTTCGATCCATCTTTCAGCCTCTGTACACTCTGTACACGAGGGGTTATTTTAACAAGAATGCTACATCCCTGTCGATTTATGAAGGCAATGAAACGTTCAAAGCGCGGGAAGTGGCAATGACCATCTGTGTGTTTCCCGACTGGATCAGGGAGATGGGTGATGAGGAAGTCGGCGTGATGCTTCCCCCCGTGTATGGTGAGGGCTACCTGGCTGACAAGGGTGTAGCGGTTACCTCTCAGACCTTCGGAATTTCTTCGTGGTCTGTTCATAAAAAGGAGGCTGCGGATTTCATCATGTTCATGATGTCATCCGAGAGATCCAAACCAATGTACGAAGCCTGCCATGCAATTCATGCCCGAAAGGATTTCGATCCCAGTGTACTGGAAACACAGATGGAGCGAGATATGTATGGCTGGATACGGAGGTTTCCGGACAATGGGTCTGCTGAGAACTTCTTCCCGGAAAAGGTTGTATATGAGGGATTCAACCCGGCAGCGCAGCTGATATTCTCTGAGAATTATACGGTTGGCCAGTGTATCGAGTTTCTTAAAAACACCGTGGAAGAATGGCGTGCTCTATCACCGGAAGAAGTAAGGAACTACAGCGCGTGGAGCAACCAGTATCGGTGAGGTGGTGAGCTATTTTCTGAGGGAAGCACATGGTGTATTTTATCTATCACCTGTGCTGTACATTGTATGATGAGGAATTTCATCCTTGATTTATTGTTACTCTCTATAAAGGTGTATATTCAATAATTTTTATACACTAATTATATAAGAAATATGGTAGAATATACGGCACGCGTTAGAAGTGCGATACACACGAAAGGAGGTGACGCAGCTCTTTTAATTTTTCTTGCGGATAAAATTCATTTATGAAGGAGGTTTTACACATGAATGCATCAAAGAGAAAGCGTATCTCATTGATCGCAGTTGTGGCCACTGTTATCCTTGTGTGCGGTTTGGTCTTGATCGCAAGCGGCAAGAAGCCAGCCGGGAAACCGACCCTCAGCATAGTCTGCTTTCAGGGATATGCTGAGCCTTCATGGGTCGAGCCATTCGAGGAGAAGTACGATTGCGAGGTAAAGGTAACCTATATCGGCACCGTGGACGAGTGTTTCACCAAGACCAAGGCAGCTCCAGATGAGTACAACATCGTGTCGAACGATTCAGGCCGTGTACAGATGTATTACGATGCGGGACTCATCCAGGCAATCGACACCTCCAAGCTGTCGAATTACAACAAGGTCGGAGAGTACTTCCGTGAGCACCCCTATGCACAGGTGGAGCGAGGCAAGAAGTTTCATGTCCCCATCACCTGGGGCACTCAGACCATCACCATCAACACTGCGAAGGTCCCGGCTAACATGCTCAAGCCCTATCTGAGCGCGGACGGAAGAACGGTTTCCCTCGATATACTCATCGCACCGGAGGCCAAGGGGTACACAGCCTTCTTCGATGAGTCCACGAACGTGACCCAGATCGCTGCGATACATCTGGGTATCATTCCGCCTACACAGTTCAAGGGAAGTGACTGGGATCGTGTTGCCGACAGGCTCTACGAGTGGAAGAAGAATGCCCGGACCTTCACGACGGGATTCGACTCCGAGTTTGCCGTTATGACGGGCGAGGAGGCGTACATTCTGCTCGGCGGAAACGACGCCTTCCTCAATGTCACGCTCGAGGATGCCGGGTTACGCGATAGCTTCACCCAGTACCCGATGACCGAGGGCACGATCTGCTGGATCGACGGCTGGGTCATTACAAAGCCCACCACCGGTGCGTCGCTCGATCTCGCCCTCAAGTACATCGACTACATGATCGGCGATGATGGACAGGCCAAGCTTGCCGAGCTCATCGGTTTCGGAATTGTGAATCCAGCCGGCAAGAGCGCCTATAGTTTTGCAGCGATCGATTCATGCTGGTGGTACGGCATGGATGTAAGTGAGGTGCCGTTCCCGCTCTACGTCATGGTTCCCGAGGAAGACCCGGCGAAACGTGTCGATCTCTGGAACAAGGTGAAGGCTAGACCTTAATCGAGTGAAACGAGATTAAGGTCTAGTACCTGAGACCGATGTGCGGTCGAAGGTGCAAGACCTCAAGGCTAAAGATTGTTCGAAGGTACGAGAGTTGTTTTAAGCAGCCTGAAGCCGTAGGAACAAAGCTGCAAAACACGCTTCGAAAGACAGGGTACAAGAAGTGGAGGCCGGTCCTCCAGGCCCGGCCTCCCTATCAATTTGACTGGAGTTATGTATGGCAAAGGAAGATTCAACGGCCATTGAGCTGCAGAGTCTAACAAAACGATTCGATGAAGTCGTTGCGGTAGACGACTTCAACGTGAAGATACGCAAGGGTGAGTTCTTCTCGCTGCTTGGACCTTCGGGCTGCGGTAAGACAACGACCCTGCGTGTTATCGCAGGGCTCGAAAAACCTACCGATGGTATGGTTCTGCTCGAGGATCAGGACGTGACAAAGGTCCCTGCATATAAACGCAACGTCAACACGGTGTTCCAGGACTACGCACTTTTTCCCCATATGAACGTCAAAAAGAACATATACTTCCCCCTCAAAATGCGAAAGGTCCCTCTTGAAGAGGCGGAGCCGAAGATCAGCCGCGTTATGAGGTTGGTGAACATGGAGGGCTTCGAATACAGGCTCCCCCAACAGCTTTCAGGCGGACAGCGGCAGCGTATCGCTCTTGCCCGCTCGCTTGTCAACGAACCGGCGGCTCTGCTCCTCGATGAGCCGCTGGGAGCCCTCGATTTCAAGCTCAGAGTGGCCATGCAGAAGGTGCTCAAGGACATCCAGCGCAACGTTGGCATCACCTTTGTCTATGTAACCCACGATCAGACCGAAGCCATGACCATGAGCGACCGGATTGCCGTCATGAAGGACGGCCTCGTGCACCAGATCGCATCGCCCGATGAGATTTACAACGATCCCGCAACCGCCTTTGTCGCGTCCTTCATCGGCGACATGAACTTTCTCCACGGTACGGTCAAGAGCGCCGGTGAAAAAGGTGCCAAAGCTGAGGTGTCGGGAAATACCATCGGCACGCGCAAGCTCAGGCAGGGAATCAGGAGCTCCGGGGCGGCGCTGCTCTGCATCCGCGTCGAACGGGTGATCCTGAACCCTTCCGATGGCGGGTTCGACAACGTCATCCCCTGCACCCTCAGGCGGATCGTGTTCAGGGGCACCGACTACGAGGCAACCTGTCAGTTCAATGATTCGGAAATCAGGGCGGTGGTCAGCGCAACGGCATGGGACCGCAGGCTCAGGGAGGGCGACATCATCAAGGTTGGGTTCAAATCATCGGATGTGATCGTGTTTCCACGTTCAGAAGAGAAGGACGTAATCAAATACTCGATTGATGCGGTGTAGAACCTATGGATACGAAGAAGAGCCGTTTCGACAGCCCGAAATCGTACACAAGGGGCATACCGATCGTTGTATGGCTTCTGGTCCTGGTTGTCGTGCCCCTCATTTTTACTTTCACCATGTCCTTCTATCAGAGCGCGGGCCTCGAGATAGAGAAGACCCTTACCCTAAAGAATTACAAGCTGTTCTTCACCGATCCTGTGTACTCACGCATCTTATTCAAGAGCCTCAGACTTGCGCTCGGTGTATCCGTTCTCTCAATTGCCATGGCCTACCCCATCGCCTATATGGTGTCATTTAAGATGGTGAGAGGGCGCAACCTTCTCTTCATGATGTGTATCATACCCCTTTGGGTCAGTTACCTGGTCCGCATCATCGCATGGAGATCCATCCTCGGCAACCGTGGACTCATCAACTCCGCGCTCATGGCACTCGGTCTCATCGAAGATCCGTTGCGGATATTCCTGTACAACCGTTTTGCCATTGCCGTGACCCTGACCTACATCTGTATTCCATTCGTCTTCATACCTGTCTACACGTCGCTCGAGAAGATACCGCGTAACATTCTCAACGCGGCGAGCGATCTTGGTGCCAATGAGTTTTCCTCGTTCCTCAACGTTGTTCTTCCACTCTCGTTACCCGGTCTCATCACGGGCTTCATTTTCTCGTTCATCATCGCTCTGGGAGACTACATCATCCCCCTCCAGCTCGGGGGGACGCAGGGTATCATGTTCGGTAATCTCATATGGAGCCAGTTTGGGTTCGCCTTCAACTGGCCCTTCGGTGCAGCTTTAGGATTCGTGCTGTTCGTGATCTCGGTCACCATCCTCGGCCTTACCGCAAAATTCGGATCAACAGAAGGAGGATTTCTCAGTGAGTAGCATATTCGGTACAGAAAGGTTCTTGAGAAGAGGAGTCAGTCTCAAGCTCTACAGCCTGGTCATATTCATCTTCCTCTATCTTCCCCTCTTTGTCGTCATCGTCTTTTCCTTCAGCCCGACAAAGACCATCGTGGGAATGAGCGGTGTAACCGACAAATGGTACAGGGAGCTTGTCCGCGACCAGGAGCTGCTCAAAGCGGTGCTGCACTCTTTCCAGGTGGGCATCAGTGCTGTGCTCATCGCTCTTGTATTCGGAACCTCGGGCGCTTTTTTCATCACCAAGGTGCGGTTCCCCGGTAAGGGAGTGTTCCGGGCACTCGTCATGCTGCCTTTCGTGCTCCCCGGCATCATCATGGGCCTGACGCTGCTGATCTTCATCAGGAATCTCAACATAACCCTTTCAATGTTTACGATTCTCATGGGCCATGTTTCCTTTACCACGCCCATCGTCATGTTCCAGGTCTCTGCGCGGATCCAGCGCATGGGACCAAACTTTCAGTTTGCCGCTCAGGACCTGGGGGCGACGCCCTTCAAGACCTTCTGGTACGTGACCCTTCCCATGATACGGACGGCCCTGATCGGCGCGGCACTGCTCGCCTTCACGGTTTCCTTCGACGAGATCGTCATCTCCTACTTTCTCACCGGCACCTGGATGACTCTGCCCGTCTATCTCTACGGGATGCTCCGCTTCGGACTCTCGCCCAAGGTATACGCGGTTTCCAGCCTCATCCTGGTCTTCTCGCTGTCGCTCATCCTGTTTATGACGAAGTACATTGGCAGGTCGGCCGAGGAGTTCAAGGTGAGGCGCTAGTATGCTGTACCCATAACTCATAGCCTTTGCCCTCCATCTCGAATGAATCAACGAGTATTCTGCCGGCCGTCATCCATCTGTGCACGTACCCTAGGTAGGCACTGGGGGAAGTTGCTCTGAATAAACTCGAGGAGCTTTTCCCGTATTTCGCAGCGGAGATTCCAGGCTGTCGAGGCATCGGGTGCACTCATCAGTGCCCGCAGCTCCACGGTCCTTTCGTTCAGGTTCGTCACCTGGAGGTTCCAGACCTTCCTGTCCCAGAATGGGCTCTGCTCGAGTAGCCGGTGGAGCTCCTCCCTTACGGTGGCCACGGGGAGAGTGTAGTCGGCATAGATGAGCACGGTCCCCAGCAGATCAGCCGAAGTCCGGGTCCAGTTCTGAAAGGGTTTCTCAATAAAATAGGTGATGGGCAGGATGAGCCTTCGAAGATCCCAGATTTTCAGCACTACGTAGGTGAGCGTGATTTCCTCCACTCGCCCCCATTCATTCTCGACGATCAATACATCATCAATGCGTATGGGCTGGGCTATTGCGATCTGCAATCCCGCGATGAAGGTCGAGAGAGTTTTCTGGGCCGCGAAACCAAGAATAATACCGATGACGCCCGCCGAGGCGAGAAGAGTCGTTCCGAGCTGCCGAACCTTGGTGAACTGCATCAGAATAAGGGCGAAGGCTATAACGCTGACACCGATCTGCACGACCCGTTTGAAGAATTTGAGTTGCGTGTAGATCTTGCGTGCCTGAAGATTGTCCTCGACATCTATCCGGAAATGGGAAAGAATGACATCCTCAATGATGGGAGCAATCTCTATGACGGCCCATGCAACAGCTGCGATAAGCATTGTGCTGATCATCTGACGGACCGCATCGAGTGCCGGGTCCGATAATTTCGTGAAGAGCAGTGATACGCTGAGCGACATGAGGGGAAGGAGGAGCCAGAGTGGCCCCTTTTCGTGCCTCCTCAGGGATTCGAAAAATACACTTTCCGATTTCCTGTCCATGAAGCGCAGGGCCAGTTGCAAAATGAAAGCTGCAATGAAGCCGGCCCCGATACCACCAAGGACAATCGCGCTCGAAGTGACCAAGTCCTGCCAGTGCTGAGTTATATAATCCATGCCTCTCTCCTCATCTATACAATACAGGTAAATCGATACACCGTCAAAGCAAGGTCGACGGTGTGCATGAGTATATCATTGTTGAGGCTTCGCATATGAACGTGTTGACAGGAATCACCGGGGCCTGTAAGGTATCATAAGTTTTATAGACAACGGAAAGTGAAAGGAATTCACCATGGGTTCGACAGGCAGACCAAAGATCGGGCTCTTTGCAGGGGGCATTGAGCAGTATTGGACCGAGTGTGGTATGGACGGACTCCCGGCAGCCATGAAGCGGGATATCGGGAGACTGAAAAAGAAACTGGAGAGGGACTGCGAGGTTGAGTATCCGCTTTTCGTAGGGAATGCTCAGGACGCACGCAAGGCAGGGAAGGCCTTTCTCGCGGAGGACGTGGACATGGTGCTCATGTACCACGCCACCTACATCGACGACAAAATGACCGTGGCGATGCTCGACGAAATCCGGGGCATCTTCTCGGTGCTCTTCCTCTCCCAGGGACTTTCTGGCATACCGGACCGTATCGGACTGATCGAATCCGGTACCTGCTGGGGCGTCAACAGCGCTGCCCAGCTTCCGGGGAGTTTCATGAGGATGTGGACGAGTTTCAATCACGGCTTTGTGTTCGGGCATATGGAAAACGAAAGTGCTATAAACCAGATCGTGCGGTACGCCAGAGCGGCGCGCTGCGTGAAGAACCTCCGCGGCAAGCGCATCGGCTTTCTGCCACACCGCAGCGCAGGTGTTCCCATGTACGACACCTTCCCCGATGAGGCGAGGATGATGGGCCAGACCGGCATCGAGCTGTGTTTTCTGTACATACACGACCTTGTCGAGGGCATGAAGTCGGTGACCGACCATGAAGCGGAGGTACTTACGGAGGAGCTCTACCGCATGTGTGATGTGTTGGAACCACCGCGGGAAGAGGTGTCGCTCGCTGCACGGCAGGCAATAGCCCTTGAGCGGCTGGTGGAAGTGAACGGTATCGACGCGCTGGCCATAGACATGTTTCCCGGGCTCACGCCCATCTGCGGCATGATACCCTGCGTCGGCATGGCAAGGCTCATCGATCGGGGTATCGTGGTGGCCACCGAAGGAGACCTGTCCGTGTCCGTTGCAGGGCTCATCGTGAAGGAGCTCAGCGGGAAGCCGGTCCATTTCTGGGAACACCTCATGTTCGACGAGGACAAAAATTGGATTCTGGGCGGACATGAGGGCGGTTCAGCGGGTTTCACCATGGCCAAATCGGGAACCAGGCCAAAACTCAGAAACACACAGTACATTGATTTCGGGAAGCTGCCCGGTGCTCCCCGCCTCGGTGTCCTGCCGGAATTCATAACCAATCCGGGTCCTGTGACCCTCCTCACCCTGTTCAGGGGAGAGGGGGGGTACGAGATGCGCATCGCCTGCGGAGAATCGGTGGACACGCACCCACGCGAGGTCCACTTCGAGCATACCATATTCAAACCAGACGTACCGCTCAATGACTATTTCCACCGGATAAACGAGGTGGGTGTGTGCCACCACTTCGCCCTGGTGCATGCCGAGATCGGCAGCGAGCTGAAAAAGGTTGCGGAAATACTGGGCATGAAGCTCGAATACCTGACCTGTTGATTCCTATGGAATGACGCGAACGTCAATTCAAGTATCAATGGAGGAGAACTCGGATGCGCCTCTCCAGTATGAAGGTTCTCAATCAGCATGAAATGGATGGTATACATGCCGCGGCACTGCGAATACTCGAAGAGGTGGGGTTTGGTACGAACAGCAGCGAAGTTGCGGAGCTTGCCAGGCAGGCGGGGTTCAGAATGTCCAACGGGACCTGCCGTGTTCTGCACAAGGCGGTGGAGAGGGCTCTCGGCAGTGTTCCCCCGAGGTTCAGGCTCTACGATCCGAAAGGGGATTCCTTTCGGGAGATCGGCGCAGGAGAACCCCTCTTCTTCAGCGGCCATCAGGCGGTATTCGTCCATGATTTCGGTGTCGAACATGTGCGGCCCGGGAACAGGGACGATGTGCTGCAATTCGTCATAACGGCCAATGCGCTCGATGCCATAGACGGCATAGCGGTGCCTGTGTACCCACAGGAGGTGCCGCGGCCTGCCGCACTCGTACACGCCATGGAGGTCATGCTTTCCCACACACGGAAACCCATGTTTTTCGCACCCGAGCGTGAAGATGATTTCCAGACGATCTGTGCTCTGGCAAGGCTTGCAACCAAGAGTGAAGATCTCGGGAGGCGCCCCTGTCTCATCGCTCAACCCTCTCCAATCTCGCCCCTCTTCTGGGTGGACGGCTCCTCGCAGTGCATCATCGCTGCGGCCCGAATGGGAGTGCCCTGTGTGAGCCTGCACCAGATCATACCCGGCATGTCAGGCCCGGTGACCCTTGCCGGTACGCTTGCCCTTCACCATGCCGAGTTCCTCCTGAGCCTCGTCATCATGCAGCTCGTGAATCCCGGGGCCCCCGTGATCTATCCCGGCGCATGGGTGACCTTCGATATGGCCGGCGGGGGTATCGACATAGGTGCTCCGGAGAAGTATCTCCTGAGCATTGCATCGGTACAGATGGCCCGGTATCTGCACGTGCCCTGTATGGCCGCGGGTCCGGACACCAATGCCCATACCCTGGATCTGCAGAACGGTGCGGAGAAGAGCCTCTCAGGGGCAGCCGATGCCTTTGCAAAAACCGATATCATCGTAAACGCGGGGATGTTCTCAAATGCATTGACCGTTTCATTGGAACAGCTCGTCATCGATGCAGAGCTGATCTCCATGTACCGGAGGATGCTTAGAGGTATCGAGGTCAGTGAAGAGTCCATTGCCCTGGATGTAATAGAGAGGGTGGGTATCAAGGGGGAGTACCTCTCCGATCCCCATACGCTGCAATTCTTTAGAACCGAGCTCTGGGATACGGGAAAATCACTGTTTCAGAGGGACAAGATGGACAAGTGGAAAGCTCAGGGCGGCAGAGAGGTGGCCGAGCTGGCCCATGACCGTGTTGCACGTATTCTTGCCGAATCGGCACAGCCTTTTGTCGATGCAGGGATAGGACAGAAGATGAGAGGGGTGGTGGCAGACTTTGAATCCCGCCATCGTTAAAGCCAGGGGACAATACAGTTGACTTTTAAGCGGGGAGGGCTATATTCTTTGAGGGCTGTCGCATTGGTGAATACCTCGAGAGATGTATTCACCAATCTTTGTTTCATCCCTGACAACCGATCAATGTACTTGAGCAGAGGAGGAAGGAGCGAAACCAATGGCGTCTCTAGAAACTGCATACATGGGAGTTGCGCTGAAAAACCCGATCATCGTCGGGGCGTGCAGTATGACCTCAAATATGAGCAGTATCAAGAAGATCGAGGAGCAGGGCGCCGCTGCGCTCGTTTTCCCCTCCCTTTTCGAGGAACAGATCCAGCTCGAGCGCATGAAGCTGGAGGAGGATCTGCAGATCGGCGGTTATCGCCATGCCGAGATGATCACCATTTTTCCCGAACTCGAGCATGCCGGTCCCAGGGAGCACCTCGTCTGGGTCCGCAAGGCCAAGGAGAGTGTAAGCATTCCCGTATTCGCCAGCCTCAACTGCGTCAACCGTGAGACCTGGGCCGATTATGCCGTGCAGCTCGTTGAAACAGGCGTCGACGGGCTCGAGCTGAACTTCTTCGCCACTCCCTCCGACTTTGTTCGAAGTGCATCGGACATCGAAGACGAGCAGATCGACATTCTGAGGGAGATCAAATCGAAAGTAAACGTACCGGTAAGCGTGAAGCTGAGTATTAATTATACGAACCCTCTGCACTTCATCAAGAAGCTCGATGAGAGCGGCGTGAACGGGTTCGTACTCTTCAACCGGTTCTTCCAGCCCGACATCGATATAGAAGAGGAGGAGAACACCTTCCCCTTCAACTTCTCGAACGAGGTCGACAACAGGCTGCCACTCCGTTACGCGGGACTGTTGTACGGCAACATCAAGGCCGATGTGTGCAGCAGCACAGGTATCATCATGGCACAGGACATTATAAAGATGCTCCTTGCAGGTGCCGCCTGTGTGCAGGTGGTAACCTCTCTGTACAGGCACAAGGTCACCCATTTGAAAACCATGATCGAAGCGCTGAACCGCTGGATGGACGAGAAGGGGTATACCGATATCGGCTCATTCCGGGGAACGCTGAGTCAGAAGAATTCAACCGACCCGTGGCGCTACACCCGCGCCCAGTATGTGAAGCTGCTTCTCCATCCCGAACAGTTCCTCAAGAATACCAAGACGGGCTGAACCTCTTTTCTCCCCTAGAAGGCGTACATGATGCTCGCGGTGATGGGTATAGCCACCCCTGTGGATTTGTAATAGGAGCTGAAGGAAATCAGTATGGGAAGCTCGAGCCGTGCCTCCCAGCGCTTCGCGAACACCCAGGCCACACCGACGTTGAAGATCGAACCGCCGCTGGAACCCTCTGCGCCGCCTGTGGGTCCTGCTGAGCCGTCAGGGATATATGTGCTTTTTTCCTCCCACTCGAAGCCTCCGAACCAGAACCCGACTCCCGCAAGGGCGTAGAACCCGTTCTCACGCGGGGTGTAGAGGAAGAGCCAGTCCCAGCGCACGCTGAAGATGTAGAGCCAGTCCTGATAGTCATACCGCCAGTTGCCCTCCGTGGTGGTTTCTTTGCTCGTGCTGTAGAAAAAGTCGGCTATCACCTCGTTGTAGGCATTGCCCACAGGAAACCGGTAACCCGCACCGGCACCGAAACCGAAACCGCCGCCGATCGGGTCGAACCCGATGCTGCCCCTGACCAGGATGTCGCCCGGGATCTTGTCCTCACCAAAGAGCAGCTGGGATGCGCCCATGCCGATGAAGATCACGATACACATGATGATCAATCGCCTTGCCATTGTTTCCTCCCTACAGGAAAGAGTTCCACCCCTTTGAGGTGCCACAAGCCATGTACAAAGGTAAAGCAAATCTTACGTAATTACTAGTTTTAGTGCAATAACTTTTTATATGATTTTCACCATTGCAAAATAGGGAAGGATGACTATAATGAAGAGATCTTGTGTGGATCACACCTCTCTGAACCGGGTGACTGCCAGTGATAATAAGCTGTTCACGCCTGAGGAAAGCCGTTACGGGTATGGCTCTGCTTTCTCTACTCGTATTGAGTTGCTGCTCGTCGACCCAGCTCTCCCGGACCCTCGAAGATATGGAAGACATCCTGAGCGCCGATGAGCTCACCACAGGGGATGTGATAAACGGTTTGAAGGAGGCTCTGGTCCAGGGTTCCACGAAAGCCGCAAACCAGGCTTCGGCTCTGGACGGTTACTTCGGAAACCTGGAAATCAGGATTCCCTTTCCCCCGGAGATTGTTAAGGTGGAGACCACACTGCGCGACATCGGGCTAGACAGGGAGGTCGACCGGTTTATCCTCTCCATGAACAGGGCTGCGGAGCGTGCCGCTGAAAAGGCCCTGCCCATCTTCAGCTCGGCCATTCGATCGATGACCATAGAGGATGCATGGGGTATACTCAAGGGTGAAGACGATGCGGCCACGCAGTACCTGCAGAGAACCACATCAGATCAGCTCCGCGCCGAGTTTCAGCCCGTGGTGAAGGATGCTCTCGATACGGTGAACGCAACCAAGTATTACAGCGACATCATCGCCCTCTACAACGCCCTCCCACTCGTCAAGCAGAAGAACCCCAATCTGGATGAGTACGTCACCGTGAAGGCCATGGACGGGCTGTTTGTGCTCATGGCCAGGGAAGAGGCGCGCATCCGAGAGGACCCGCTAGCCAGGACCACCGAGCTCATGCGCAGGGTATTTTCTGCGCAGGACTGATGAGATCGATCCAAAGGCTCGTGACTGTCCGGATGTCGTATTTTGTACGGGATTCCTCCACACCGATGTCCCGCAGCCTGCCAAGCCGTTCCAGGTGGTGAAGCATTTCATACAATATCTCCGCAGCCTTCCGGGGGTCTGCGTTCGTAAGGGTGGAGCCGCCTTCCAGGCTTGTTCTGTGAACCGGGATTCTGAGATCGGTGTAGGGCACTATCTCGCCGGGACCCTGTCCGGGAAGCGATGCCACCGGAACACCGCATGCCATTGCCTCGACCACAGGGATGCAGAATCCCTCCCATTCGGACAGATTGAGGTAGACGTCCATGATGCCGTAAAGAGCCCGCATCTCATCATCGCTCAGGTTCCCGGTTATGACGGTGAGCTGCCCGGTAAGACCGTGCTTCCGTGCAATACTCATGATATCAGTGCCGTCACCCGAGACGACGCGGTCGGTTTTGATGACCAGCCTGATTTCCGGGAGCCTTGATCGCAATCGGGCGGCTGTTTGGATGATATCGCCGAAGCGTTTCCGCGCCGAGTGCGCACCTACCGTGCCGATTACGAGGCAATCCTGCAGCCCTCTCTTTCTGCGTTCAAGCCGCCGCTCCTGTACACCTGGTGGATAAAACATGCCTGTGTCCACACCGTGAGGGATAACGGGCCCCCTATGCATCACACCGCCCTTTTCGAGGAAGTATCCTGACCTCGGAGTGAGCGGTACGGCAAGCGCCTTCCCAATGGCTGCAGGATCGGGCGGTCGTGAGAACTGGGCCCACAGAAAACAGGGAAAATCAGGGGATGGTGCTTTGTGCACAAAGGGAAACTGATCGGGGTAGCCGAGCAGAATCGCCCCATCTATCCCTTTATTTCCTGCAATATGCCGTATGTAATCATACTGCTCACATGCACGCTCCTGTGCTGATGTGCTGTTCTCTCCAGGGATGGAGGGGTTATATTGTTCAGGACCGGGGCCGGTTACTGTTACATCGATTCCCCGTTTTCTGAGAAATGTGCCGAGCAGCACTAGCTGACGGCTGAAGGAGGTGGCCCTTGTCAGGGTAAGGCCACTCATGAGAACGAGGGTTCCGGACATTTTTTCACTGAAGAATGGAGGATCTTTTCATAGGTCCCTGCATCCATCAATATAGTCAGGAGAGTGCTCGTTGTAAAAGCATACATCGAGGGAGGTTTACATGTTACTGGACAGGCTCTGGGAGAAGGGCAGGGATTTCCTGGGTGTCAGGTACCCCATAATGTGCGGGGGAATGACCTGGGTGAGTAACCTTCAGTTGATGAAGGCGGTCAGCGAGAGCGGAGGATTTCCCGTTTTTGCAGGAGGCAATATGCCTCCCGAGCTCTTCGAAAAGGAGCTTGACTCCTGTATCATGAACTTGGGGGGATCCTTTGCCGTAAACCTCATAACCATAGCGCCAAACTATAAAATACACCATGACATCGTCAAGTCGAAGAAAGTACCCATCGTAATTTACGCGGGCAGTTTCCCGAGAAAGACCTTCGTGGAGGAGATGAAAAAGGCGGGCAAGCGTACTGTTTCATTTGCGTCCACCAAGTCCATTGCCGAGCAGATGATACGGTTCGGAATCGACGCCCTCATCCTGGAGGGAAGTGAGGCAGGCGGTCACATCGGATATGTTTCTCTCGTTATTCTGCTCCAACAGGTGCTCTTCGAGGTGCAGTCGGTGCCTGTTTTCGTTGCCGGTGGCATCGCAAGAGGAAGGATGATCGCCCACCTGCTCACCATGGGAGCGGCAGGCTGCCAGCTCGGGACCCGGTTCGTGACAAGTGCGGAGTGTACGGCTCACCCGAACTTCAAGAACGCATTTGTCAAGGCCAAGGCGCGTCAGGCAATTGCAACGCCCCAGTACGACTCGAAACTGCCCGTGGTGGCGGTGCGGGCCATAAAGAACAGGGCAATGGATGAGTTCGGCAAACTTCAGATGAAGCTGCTCCAGGATTTGGGCCACAAGAGGATATCCCGGGAGAAGGCCCAGTACGAGGTCGAGAACTACTGGGTCGACTCGCTGCGGAGGGGCGTAGTGGACGGCGACGTGGAGGGCGGCTCTCTGATGGCAGGGCAGAGTGTGGGACTCGTCGACAATATTATGCCCGTACGGGACATTATGCAGGAGCTCGTGGATGATGCTGAAGCCGAGCTTCAGAGAATGCAGAGGCTCCTTTGCAAAACCCCATAACCATGTTTATTGTATAGAGCACAGAATTCGTGTGTTGCGGAGGAAGAGCGTGAGTAATAAACGTGCAGAGCGGGAAGTGCAGCGGATCATCGAGACTCCTACGGAAAATCTCATGGACACGAGCTTTCAGTGCGTGTGTGGAAGGATCCATGAGATACCGATGAAATACCTCTCGAACAAAACAGGAGCGATCGACGAGGTCGGATCAAAACTACGGGAGTTCGGAATGACGGGGAGGGGTGCGCTCATCTGCGACCATAAGATCGAGGGTTCGGTTGTCCGAGAAATACACAAGAGGCTATCCATACAGGGTGTGGAGCTCGATGTGTATCCAGTGGGTGATGGTCACGAGAAGATACCCCCGGAGATAGAGCGTTCAGAAGAGATCACTGAACAGGTACGGGGCAAGACCGACTATCTCGTGTCTGTAGGTTCGGGTGTTATCAGCGATCTCACCAAGTACGCAGCTCACCTGCTTGACCTGCCCTACATCCTTATTGCCACTGCACCCTCCATGAACGGTTACACTTCATCCATGGCTGCGCTGACCGACAAGGGGATCAAGCAGACCCTGCTCGTGAAGCCTGCGCAGGGCATCTTCGTCGATATCGGCGTGCTCCGCCACGCTCCCCTTACCATGGTCCAGGCCGGGCTCGGTGACATCGTATCCAAGTCCGTGTGCAATGCTGACTGGAAGCTCTCGCAACTCGTGAAACGCACCTACTTCTGCCCCGTCCCCTTCAGGATTACCGACAAGTCCGAACCCCTGTATCTGGGCGCGGCCGATGACATCGGAAACCGCACTGAGGAGGGCATTACCATACTCTCCGACGGGGTGCTCCGCTCGGGACTATCCATGACCGTCATAGGTACCTCGACACCTTCATCAGGCGCAGAGCATGTGCTCTCCCACTACTGGGACCTGGTGGCGCTCATGGAGGGACGGGACAAGCTCCTGCACGGTGTGCAGGTGGGCGTGACCACGCTCATCACATTGAGGCTCTACGATTTCGTGCGGAACTACCCGATCAGGAACATCTCCCTCGATGAGCTGAAACGTGCTTATCCTGCCAGGGATGAGACCGGAACCTGGATAAACCGGAAGTTCGGCAGTTTCGGGGAAGAGGTCAGGAAGGAGTACTTCAAGAAACACATGGATTGGAATGCCAAGCGGCGTGAGCTCGAGAGAATCATCGATGAATGGGACAGGCTGTGGAACGAGCTCGGTGCCCTTCTGAGACCGATTGAGCCCGTGGAGGATGCATTGAGGAAGAGCGGGTCCGCTGCGCGCTACACGGATCTCGGGAAGAGCAGGGACGAGGCGGTGGATGCGCTTCTCAACGCCCTGTTCATACGGGGCCGTTACACCATCCTGGACCTTGCGAGCGACCTGGGTATTCTGGAAGAGGCAGGAGAAAAGTTGTTATAAGAATTCAGTTATCCGGGTTCGTGTACTGGTCGACCACATCAAAATCAATATTGCTTAATTTCTGGCCGGCGCCCAGTTCGACTGAAACGATCTGATCGATGCTGATGTAGAACCCGTAGAAGTCTTCGGATTCGAATATAATACCGTCACCGTTATGGTCGGTGCTTGCAGCGATAACGTATGAACCCGAAGGAAGTCCGCCGATTCGATAGGCGTACATGTTATTGATATCCGTAACATCATAATACCTGACTAACGACGTCTCGATTGCCTCGATATCGATTGCCACTACATATACAAGCCCTATGTCGTATATTCCGGTTTTTGGAAACCCGCTGACCTTATACAGCACATAGACGTCCTCTTGTGTTGCACCCCAGGGAAAGGTGACGAGAGCCGTGTATGTCTTACCGTCCTGTAACGTCGGATAAGAGCCGGTATCAACAGACACGGCGATTTCGGTACCGACAGCGTTTACTGTACCCGAATCCGGTGTTATCGTAAGCCAATTCCCGGGGCTGTCAGTGTCGTACTGAGTCGAGCTGCTGAAACTGATATCCGAGGTATCACCTATGTTCTTCAAGATGAGCGTATCGGAAGGATTGTCACCCATGAGCTTGATCTGCTTTGGAAATGGGAAGAGAATCGGGCTCATTCCAGCACCGTTCTTCACCGCTGCGTACGCGTTAATAAGGCCGTGCCCGTAGTAGTTGTCCCTTCCTGCGGCGCCAAGATCGATCGCCGTCGCCTCTATTCTTGACTGGACGTCATGTGGTGAAAGGCCAGGATTAGTGGCCTTGATGAGGGCAGCGACACCCGCCACATGGGGAGCAGCCATGGAAGTGCCCTGGTAGAAGGCGTACAGTTTTGTGCTATAGCTTCCTGTTATTTCTATCTCTGAAAAGGTGCTGAGAATCCCGTCCACATAGGTATCGAAGTTCAAATCAAAGGAAAAATTTCCTCCAGGCGCGGCGATGTCAATTGTGCTGCCGTAGTTCGAGTACTGGGTTATCTCAGCACCAATGTCCACAGCCGATACGGATATGACACTGTCATAGCCTGCCGGGTAGAAGGTTGTGGGTGTGCCGTCATTTCCAGCAGCAGCTACGATGAGAATGCCCGGGGAGCCTGTCGGTGCTGTTCGGTATCCGGGCTGCGTACTTGATGGCGTCTACGATGTCCGCTGTGGTTCCCCCGCCGTACCCGAGAGCACGGAGCGGCATGATCTTCACACTGGAACCGGCCAGCCCACCTGCTACACCCGCAACGCCGGTGGAATTACCTGTGTATGCCCCAATGGTGCCGATCACGTGGGTACCGTGAAAGCTTGCAAGATAGGGGTCCGGATTGTCGCCGGGATCTGTTGCATCGTCGTCATACCCGTCTTCGTCAAGAGAACGGGAGGCTGAGGATATGAAGTCGTACTCGTCAATAAAGGGGCTCAGCCCAGACCCGCCGAAATCTTCGTGGTTCTCTTCTACTGGTGTTTTCGTGCCGTGTTTGCGGGCAATGCCCGTGTCGATTACGGCAACGGTGACATCTTCCAGGTTGCTGACAAGACTCTCGGACCATAGATGATCCAGTTTTATCAGGGGGTAGTGCCACTGCAGGCCGTAGTGTTTATCGTCGGGGAGGTTTGGCAGCACGAATGGCTTATAGATGTAATTCGGCTGGGCAAAATCCACATCGGGAAGGGCGTTGAGCCGCTCGATCTCCCGAAGCGTCCTGTCCCTCAGTGCATCCACGGAGAGACGAGCCGATTCAACGTGCGTAAGTTTCAGCACGCTCCCCACGCCTGCTGCAACATCACGGCTCGTCCTCAGGTTTCGGTATCCTCCCATGAGTGTAAGGCCCTGAACGGCGAAGGGCTCCACACCTGGTCTGTACTGAATGATGATCTCGTCGGGAACGAATTCAGTGTCCGGACTGTGTGACGGAGCTTTTTCACCGAGCGACAATCCTGATACCGGTAGATCGGCCAGTTTGAGGTTCGAAAACGGGATATCTTCAAGAGGCTCTCTCACATCTCCACTGCCCTCGAAGGTGACGATCGAGAGCTGTCCAGAAACGGATGTGGAGGACGAGGTGCAGGCATAGAGGGAGAAAAGACCGGCAATGAGGACTGCGGCAACAAACAGGGCTTTCCTCTTGACGTGCATGTATGTATCCTATAGCGTGTGGATTGGTTACGGAATGCTACTTAATATAATACTATTTTATCGCAGAAAACGCGAATTACACGTCATTCACCGCATCTATGGATATATACGAGAGAGAGCTCTTCAAGAAGCTGGATGAGGCGCGGGATAAGGTCGCCTATCTGAGGGACATCGATATCGGTATTCCCGCGGAAGACATCGAAAGTCTCGAGAAACCCCTCAGCGAAGCCGATCACCTGCTCGAGAGTGACAAAACCGCTCTGGCCAGGAACAGGCTGGAGGGCTTCGATGCCGCCTTCGATCGCCTGGTCGACACACATTTTTCGAATCTCACCCCCCGACAGATCGATACCATTTCCAGGAGTGATCAGCGCCCCACCACACTGGACTACGCCCGGGAGATATTCGAGGATTTTGAGGAGCTCAAGGGGTTCGAGGCGAACAGCACGGATCCAGCAATCGTGTGTGGATTTGCCAAGCTCGACAATAACGCTGTGATGATTGTCGGGCACGAAAAGGGTGCCTTTCACGAGGACTTTCGCAGGGGTGGCAGTGCCCTGCCCCAGGGGAACCGCAAGGCCATGCAGGCCATGCAGCTCGCAGAGCGGTTCGGGACACCCGTGATATCCTTTGTCGACACACCGGGCTCCTGGCCGCTGGAGGAGTATCTTCCAGCCCAGTGTATTGCAAGGAATCTTGAGCAGCAGTACCTGCTGAAAGTTCCCCATGTATCGGTCATCATCGGTGAGGGAGGGTCTGGCGGTGCCCTGGCCATCGATGTGTCCGATTATCGCATCATGCTCGACAAGGCCTACTATTCGGTCATATCGGTGAGCGGTGGGGCGGCGATCATTGCGCGGGACAAGCGACACATAACCAACGAGGACATGCAGCGGGCCGCCCATAATCTCCATCTCACGGCGAGCGACGCCTATCGTCTCGGTGTGGTGCACCAGGTTATGCAGGAACCGAAGATCGGTGTGCGCAAATGCGACAGAGATTTTTTCCCCCTCCTGAAGGAGGCCATTATCGAGGGTCTGAGTGCGGTAAAAACCTCCATTTCACCTTTCTACATCCCCGATTCCAGAATGGCGAATGCATGGCAGTTCAGGCGCATTCAGATACCCATGTTGCACAAGCGGCGCTACAAGCTCTACAGACGGATCGGTTCTTACCACACGAGCATTACGGACAGGGTCAAGCATATCTTCGGCGAGTTGTACCGGATCAAGTGGATCCACGCCCTCTTCACACCGGTCAGAAAGAGCATGGAAATCTTCAGAAGGATGAAGCTCAGGGAAAAGGAGGTGCCTCTCCTTCTCCAGGATCAGCTGCAGCCGAAACAGCTCACCTATGAGGACCGGTGGGTTGAATGCCCGAACACTGAGATACACGACTGCCAGGACATCTGGGTCCCCACACTCTTCGAGGAGTACATGGGGACCTGCCCCAACTGCGGGTACCATTTCAGGCTGACCATCGATCACTACATAGACCTGATTACAGACAGTGGCAGTTTCAGGGAGTTCAACGAGGGGATCGAATCCGTCAATCCTCTCCAGTTCGAGGGTTTTACCGAGAAACTGCGTCAGGCGAAGAAGGCGACGCACAGAAAGTGCGCGATGATAACCGGCTACGCACATGTGAGCGGTATTCCAGTGGTGGTTATTTTCACCGATATACGGTTCAGGGCCGGGACCCTTGGTAGCGCCGAGGGCGAGAAGTTCTGCAGGGCGGTGAAGAGAGCCATGCGGGAGAAGAAGCCCATCGTTGCAGTGCACCAGTCAGGCGGTGCGCGCATAGAGGAGGGGATCCTTGCACTCATGCAGATGGTGAAGACCAGTATAGCCATTGCCCGGTACAAGCAGGCGGGCGGGTTTTACATTTCAGTGCAGACTGACCCGACCATGGCGGGGGTGCTCGCCAGCTATGCCAGTCTCGGCGACTTTACCATTGCCGAGCCGAACGCACAGATCGGTTTCGCGGGCATACACGTCATCGAGCAGACCGTCAAACAGAGGAAACCCAGGAATTATCAGCACTCCGACATGGTTATGGGGCGCGGCGGTGTCGATTATGTCGTGAAGCGGGGCGAGCTCAAGGAAACAATTGCAAGGCTGCTCGCACTTCGTAAGCAAAGGGGGCGATCCTAGCAGATCCGAAGGTAGACCATGGCCGAAAAGAGCACAATCGAAAAAAGGGATGAGGATTACTACAACGTCACCAGTTATTTTACGAGCCACACGGGTGTCGTGTCCATTAAGGTGAAGGAGGGCCAGGAGGTTGAGGAGGGGGACCTGCTCTACACCATCACACGGCTCGGTCTTATCAAGCCCCGTTTGTCAGGGATCAACGGTGTGGTGAATAACATCAACGCCCTGATCGAGGGTATCTTCTGCGGGTACTATGTCCACGTGCTCGATGTGGAGCACCAACTGACTCCCGAGGAGGCGCAGGTCGTTGAGGAGGAGAGGCATCTTCAATTCATCAGGGCGCCGCAGGGGGCCCAGTATTACGTGACTTCCAACCCCGGTATGCCTTCCTTCGTAAATGTTGGTGATTACGTGGTGAAGGGGCAGGTAGTGGCCATCGCGATGGTCATGAAGAAGCGCCGGGAAATCATGTACGAGGGTGAGCGGGGGAGGGTGGCCAGGATCTACTTCATGAATGGTCAACAGTGCCATGCCGGCGATAAGCTCATAGGCATTGTTCCAAAGCCCATCAAGAAGAAGCAGTCCAGCGACACCCCACGATGAGCTCTCCGCGGTTGCCGTTGTACAAACGTGTAACAGGAGATGGGAAGATACAATGAAAAGGCTTGCGGCTGACGAGGAGAAAGTGAAGGCCTTCGCTGAGGGGCGCGGATTTCCAGTGGGTTCAGTTTTCTGCTTCGACCGTGTGGACTCCACCATGGATGTCGCGTTCCATCTTTATGAGCAAGGCGCGGGGAACAGATCGATCGTGCTGTCCCGTGAACAGAAGCGGGGAAGGGGCAGGTTCGGCAAACGGTGGATTTCGACTACAGGCGGGCTGTACGTTTCCATTGTCCTGAGGGTGTTCGATTCTGAGATCCCCTACAGCATGATCGCCTCCTACGGTGTGTACCGGGCGCTGCACAAACTGCATCTCCGGGTCACGTTGAAATGGATAAACGATGTGCTCTCACAGGAGGGCAGGAAGATTGCAGGGGTGCTGTCAGAGGAGAGGGAGGGCTGCACGGCCATTGGCGTGGGAGTCAACCTCAACACCGACCGGTTTCCCCCTGAGCTCGAGGGAAGCGCTACGTCGTATGTTCTGGAGACTGGAAAAACCATCGACCCCGTCGATTTTCTCTGCCATCTTCTAGAGGAGCTTTTTCCCCTGCTCGACCGGGCCCATGGAGGTGAAATTGAACAGCTTATGGAGGCATGGGAACGGGAGGCTTCATTGAGAGGGAGAATGGTGCGCGTAGTCGGTGATTGCGGCGAGGTACGGGGCGTCGTCACGGGAATACACAGAAGAACCGGGGCCCTTCTTGTGGCCGCAGATAATCTGATCCAGGAGGTGTATGGAGGTAATCTGATTTATTGTTGAAAAGATTTCAACCCGCAGGAAACACTTCAACGGAGATGCTCGCGGGGAGCGCCTTGAGAAATACCGTATCACCCTCGATCTTGCCGATGGGATTGACAGGAGAGACGGCGCGTGGCCGGTCGTCCACGCTTGCCGGTGTGGGACCAAAGAAAATACACAGCGCCCTTCCCTGGGGCCAGAAGGCAAGCTCGCCGATCTCCATCTCCTCCCGTGCACCGTGCTCGAGCGGTGCTGAAAGGCCGCAGTCGCCGTAGTACTCGTCACCCCACCTACTCATGGAAACCTTCAGGGGAAGGAGATTGAAAAAGGCCTCCGCTGTTTTACTTTCATTCAGGAGTGCCGTTATCTCCTTCCCGCCTATTGTGATACGAATTTTCTCAGCCATTGATATTCCAGCTCCTCTCTTTCTTTGAAAAATTGACCTATTCTCAAAATTACGTGATGAGATTTAATAAAAAAATTAATGTAATAATAGTTTCAATAGGAAAACAAGTGACATAAAAACATTAATCATAAGAATCACTATACGTTAGAACCTGGTAAAGGGGCTGTTTCTTCTTATGGTTCTCTCATACAACCATGGGGAGCCGCCCATTTTCAACCTTATCACGAAACCTTTTGATATTCCCAAAAAAATTAGGGGTACACCGGCAATACTTGACAGGCCCTCTCTGCTTTTCCCTACAGCTCCTTCAGTCTCTCGAGGTGGAAGGGAATCGTGGTCTTCACATCCTTTCCCTCGATCACGAACTCGCTCAGGGTCCGTCGCATGAGGTTAATGGCCGTCCGCCTGTCCTTACCCCATGCAATCACGTTTGCAAGCAGGGAGTCGTATGCAGTGGAGATCTGAAAGGCCTTCCTCTTGGATTCAATCACCGGAATGAAGGTGTCGATGAGCACGTTCCTGTGATTCGGGGGAATGAAACGCTCGATTCTACCCGGTGATGCCTCGAAGTCATGCTCCGGGTCCTCGGCGTTGATCCGGCACTCGATGGCAAACCCTTCACCCTGTATGTCGGACTGCTCGTATCCAAGCTCCTCACCTGCGGCGCAGCGGAGCTGCTCATGGATGAGGTCCTTCTTCCAGGCCATTTCCGTCACCCTGTGCTCCACCTGAATGCGCGTGTTCATCTCCATGAAGTAGAAGTTTTCGTGATCATCGACCAGGAACTCGACGGTTCCCGCATTG
>SMTZ1_10000337_pt1 | contig 42428 bp, 31 predicted proteins | sample DeeMarSWOR136_30_FD_25667 | JGI IMG/M metagenome (IMG submission 25667) | reverse complement strand
CAGTAACTGACCTTTTTATCCAAAGGGGTTAATCAAAAACAGACGCTTTCGCCCGCTGCACTGCGTTCCGCTCGGTCCTGAGTTTCGTGGAATCTAGCGGGGGTAGAGTTCTTTCAGTTTCTGCGCGCAATAGTCCAGGACCATTGCGTTGTGTTCGGCTCTTCTGTAATCCTCAATCCTGTTTTGAGAGCCAACCATGCCGGCCAAAGTGAAAACGGGTGTGAAAAGGAGCGTTTTCAGGGCTTTCCTTCTGGTCATACGTTCTTTCTTTTTCTCAGACTGGTAAAGAGCTTCGGCAGTCAGGCCAAGAATCCCCAGACCGAGAGCGGTTCCTCCAACTGGATTGGAAATTGTGTTAAGTGTAGAGTCCCCGTAAAAATTACCCACGCAGGTTTCTACCTGTCTTAAGTTATCATTGTCGATTTTCCTGAGAGGTGGATGATAGGACCGGCTCTTTGGTCTCGTGTATTTAGAAACTTCTTTATGAAAACTGGTCTTCCCATGCATCACGTCGTCAATTAGAGGGATATCAAAGTACCTCCTGAAGATTTCAAACTGTTCGCCTATTCGCATGTAATTATGCTCCCTGTCGAATTTCCCGGGAGGGAGAAACCTTTTTACCCTTCTTGCATGCCTTCTGATTTTGTTTACCTCCCTGATTAAAGTCAGGTCCTCCATTTCCATGATGAGAAGATGGAATGAAACTTTTTAACGCTTTATTGTACCCCCGGCCTCACATGACCCTTTTATCCAAAAAAGGTTTAATGGAAAAATTTTCTCGCGATCAGGAGGCTTGGCAGTGCTATCAGGCCGAGGATCAGGAACACGAGCGTCTGCGGGCAGACGCCTAGCCATCCTAAAATAAGCACTTCATATCCTCCCTGGATTGCCGCGTTGGACAGCATCATTATTCCCCAGATAACTCCCAGGGTCCAGGCGTATTTCATCTTCCTTTTCAGCCCCAGGGCGATCAGCAGCCCGAATATGCCCATCCATATCCCTTCCCACAGGGGTTTCAGCATGGACATGTTTATGAAATTAAGGGCTTTTTCTTCTATGTCTCCTGTTGATTGAGACGAGCCTGCAAGTTCAAGCGCGGTTGGGAAAATGTTATCGCCATTGCTCATTATGAATAAACTCACCACGATAAAAACGATCGATAAAAACAGCATTATCATCCAGACATTCCTTTGAAACGCGTTTCCTTCAGTCATTTTTTCCCTCCTTTGATTCCAGGCGTGATTGCAGATGGATTGAATCCTTTAATTATGAGCCATACCGCCATGACCATTTCCTGCACGGCTATCGGAATGAACAGGAACATTTCAAGCATTGAACTGAGGCCGAACATGGCCAAAACGCCTTGCGCGATGATCAGAACGCCTCCGACAAAACCCCAGCCCGACAGCCACCGGGGGATGAGTCTTGATTTGTACAGTAAATAATAAAACGGCAGGGTGCTCAGGGCGAAAAAGATGAGTGGTCCCACTATCCAGGTCCAGTCATAAACCCCTATCAATAAGGTGCCTAAAGCTTGGAAATAGGAAACGTCCAGGGCTCCCGCCGCGTGTTTCTGGGCCAGCGTCACTACTGACAGCACGCTGATTGCACCAACAATGAAGGCAACGGCCTCGAAAATCCTTAAACCCACGTACCCGAGAGCCAGAGCTTCATTTTGCTTCTTGAGGAGCGGGAACATCAGGATCGCGATAAAGGCGACTGCAATTGCGTCAACCAATACGAGGAGAACCCCTGTTATCATCTGGGCTTCGTTTGCAGAAACATTGAGAAGGCCGTCCGGGGAACCTGTAATGAATGCTATGAGCGAGCCGCCCAGGACAGAGGTGACCGTGGCGGTTATGAACAACAATCCCACAATAATCGCGGTCTTCCTGTTTGGATTCATTTTTATCTCCTTTTTTAGTTTTTAATTTTTTAGTTCTGGTTGTATATAAGTGTTGTCTTTTGAAGAGCATGCATGTTGGAAAGTGAAGGTAAAGCCCACCGGGCTCACTTCCACGGCTCTATTATGACCTTCAGGGATGTTTGTAATACACGGATATAAAATTTACTTCTACACTAACAGTATGGATACTAAAGAATTGAAAAAATATAACTTGAATCTTGATCAGGCGAGCTTTCTCATAGTCAGGGCAATGAAAGCGGGAATGCCGTTGGATTATCTAACCGATGTGCTTGAAGCGATAAGCGGAGCGTATCTGCTGGGTTATGGCGACGCGACAATAGGGAAAGAGAGGAAAGAGTACGAATATTCTCCCGAGGATATTTTAATTAAAATAGAGCAGGCCAAGAAAGGCGGGGACAGTTAATTCACCTTTGCGGCTCTATTATGACCTTAACGGAATTCTTCGCCTCGGTCACGAGTTTGAATCCTTTTCTTGTTTCTTTGAGAGGTAGGCGATGTGTGATCATGTCCTTCACCCTGACCTTCCCCTCTTTGATCAGATCCATCGCCTCCTGGAGATCGTGCCTGACCGCGGCGTAGCTCGTGGTGATCGTGGCGCACTTGAACCAGAGATCGTTTAATGGAAGCGAAATTTTTGCGTCCGGGTCCGTGGGCGCGAAGAAGAGGATCGTCCCTCCCTTTTCTATCGCTGTCAGCGCCTGTTTTATTGCTGGGATCGCTCCCGTGGAGACGATTACACGATCCGCCAGCTTCCCGTCGTTGAATTCTTTCAGCTTTTCCTCCACGTCGTCTTTCGCCGGGATCACGAGGTCCGCTCCTGACTCCCTCGCCTTTTTCATCCGGAATTCGTTAACGTCCGTGGCGATCACTTTCGCTCCCTTTGATTTCGCCAGTTTGATGTGGAGCAGGCCTGAGATCCCGGAGCCGAGAACAAGAATGGTGTGGTTTTTTCGGACGTCAGCCAGCCTTTGCCCGCGGATCACGCAGCCCAGGGGTTCGATGAAGGTTCCCTCCTCGTATGAGACTTTGTCAGGGAGGAGGAAGGTTCCTTTCTCAATATTTATTTTCGGGATGCGAACGTATTCGGAGAAACCTCCGGGATCGAAGTTCGTTGATCTCAGGGTATCGCATACAGTATGCTTGTTCTCGTTGCAGTAGAAGCAGTACTCGCAGGGGACGTGGTGTGTGACGAAAACCCTGTCGCCCTTCTTGAATTTTTTGACCAGGTCGCCCGTCTCGGTTATCTCCCCAGTTATCTCGTGGCCGAGAACCTTCGGGGATTTCTTTATTCGATACCACTCCATCACGTCTGATCCGCATATCCCGCTGGCGATGACCTTCACGAGAATTTCGTCCTTCCCTATTTCTGGCTTCGGCAGATTTTCAAGACGGATGTCTTTGTTGTTGTAATACATCGCAACCTTCATAAGACAAAACCTTTACCTGGATTTCTTCAGCTTGTTGAAGAGGCTGTGGGCTTCCTGCGGTTTCGCGTTCTCGTGTATCAGCTTTCGGACAGCCTGTATCATCGCGACCGGGTCGCTCGACTGGAAGATATTTCGACCCATGTCCACTCCTACCGCTCCCGCCTTCAGGGCGTTGTACGCCATCTTCAGGGCGTCCAGTTCGGGCATCTTCTTTCCTCCTGCCATGACGATCGGGACAGGACAGGATTCAACCACTTTTTCGAAGTTGTCACAGTAATAGGTTTTCACTATGTTCGCCCCGTGTTCTGCCGCGATCCTGCATGCGAGCGAGAGATATCTTTCGTCCCTCCCCATGTCCTTGCCTACGGCAGTGACGGCCATGGCGATCATCCCGTATTTTTCGGCCTGATCTACCAGCTTCGAGAAATCAAGTATCGTGTCTCTCTCCCATTCCATTCCCACGGTGATCGAATATCCGAAACCCACGGCGTTCATTCTTATCATCTCCTCTACCGGGACTGTTATCCCCTCGTGGAGGAGTTCCTTCCCTATTATGCTCGTTCCTCCGGACGCTCGTAACATTATCGGAATCTTCGTGTGCGGGTCTATGCATTTCCTTACCATTCCCCTAGTGGCGAAGAGCGTATCGGCGTAGGGAGTGAGGGGTTCGACAGATTTTTTGAAATCCTTCAGCCCCGTGGTCGGACCCATGAAGTATCCGTGGTCCACCGCGAGCATCAATGTTCTCCCTGTTTCAGGGTTTATTATTTTTGACAATCGGTTTCTCATGCCCCAGTCCATAATTATCAACCTCCTTCAGGCTTGATTATTAGATAACCCTTATCTATAAGCCAGTGATGGAAATCCCATGTCGTGAATTTACAGGATTCTTTACAGGTCTTCCGGATTTTTTCGTATTCCTTTGATCCTTCCTTCTGCCTGTTCAGCTCCATCTGGACAGGACAGCATACGTCTTTGCAGAATTCCCTCTTCCTGTAGTCCACGTATCCATCGATAGGCATAATAAAAGAAACCAATTCAGAAATAAAAAGGTTATTATTTATGGGATGGTTTGAATTTAAATTATTTTTAGCTATGATAATTATATGCTATTGTTCAATAAACCAAAAAAACTTTACATTGAAAATCTGGGAGGACCTATTTCTGTTGTTGTGCCCCATGATGATGACATAATAGGGTGTGTTGGTGCTGTTTATGATGCGCGTTTGAATAGGATTCCGGTTTCTGTTATAGTAATGACAAATGGCGAATTAGGATATCTTGATGTTAATCAAAAAGATACCATAGTAAAGGATAGGGAAGATAATGCGAAGGTTGCTTACAATTTGCTCGGTGTTGATGACGTTGTGTTCTTAGGATTTCCGGATACGAAGTTAGATAACTACAAATCTGAAGCATCTCTAAAACTTATAGAAGAATTGAGGAAAAGGGAACCTAAAACAGCATTCTTCACGACTGAAGAAGATCACCTTGATCACCAATCCGCGTATAAAATATCCCGTCACGTAATCTTTACTCAAATGGGTTACCCCAATGTCCCTGACTTAGGGCAACCAGTAGAGGTTGAAAATGTCCTTGAATATGGGGTGTGGAACAAATTAAAGAAACCAACACATTATTTTAAATTACCAGAAGAAATCCAGAGGTTAAAGGAAGAGCTACTAGAAGTTTTCGGGGACCAGAAAAAGGTGCTTGAAAAATTGGGAATAGATTTTAAAATCGAAAAATTTAAGAAATTGCATTAGTATTTCACTTTGTTTGCCTTTAAAGAATGTTCGCAATTTGCCCAGGTCTGAAGATTCCCTTCTCCGTTATTATCCCTGTCACGAACTTCGAAGGCGTAACGTCGAAGGCAGGATTCCTCGCTTTCGTCCCCTCCGGCGTCACCCTTTCATTCCCTACGTAATGTACTTCGTCCTCTTCGCGTTCCTCTATCGGGATTTTCTCCCCTGATTCGCATGAAAGATCGATGGTTGATCTGGGAGCGGCCACGTAGAAAGGGATTCCGTTTTCTTTAGCGAGGACCGCCTTTTCGTACGTTCCTATCTTGTTGGCGAAGTCCCCGTTCTTCGCTATTCTGTCCGCTCCCACAATAACGAGATCTATTTCTTTTGTTCGCATGAAGTGTCCTGCGGCGTTGTCAGCGATAACGGAATAATCGATCCCCTCGTTCTTGAGTTCCCATGATGTGAGCTTCGCTCCCTGGAGTCGTGGGCGGGTCTCGTCCACGTAAACGAATATTATTTTACGTTGTCTTTTAGCGAAATAAATCGGGGCGAGAGCGCTACCCCAGTCCACGCATGCGAGCCAGCCGGCGTTACAATGAGTAAGGATCCGATAACCATCCTTGATCAGGGAAGCCCCGTGCTCTCCTATCTTCTTGCATGCCTCTATCGAAAGGTTCGCGTATTCCTCCGCCGCTTTCACCGGGTCTTTTTTGTTTTCCATTGCCTTCAGGACGTACTCTATCCCGTGGAAGAGATCGTAAGCTGTGGGTCTTGTTTTTCGGAGGGTTTCAGAGGATTCGGAAATTCGTTCGTTTTTGATCGCGGCGAGAGCGATCCCGTACGCTCCTGTCGCCCCGATTGCCGGAGCTCCTCGGACTATCATGTTCTTGATCGCGTCCGCAACTTCGTTCACGTTCGAAAGTTCGACTATTTCGAATTTTTGTGGGAGACTTCTTTGGTCTATCATTTTGATTTTGTCATCCTCGAACCAGACCGTTCTGTAATGCTTTCCATCAACGAGCATAAAATTAGGATAGTTTCAAGGTTAAAAAGTTTTAGATGAACAGCGGAGCGAAAACGAGCGCGACAATGCTCATTAGTTTTATCAAAATATTTAAAGACGGCCCACTGCAATCCTTGCACGGATCACCCACAGTGTCGCCCACGACCGCTGCTTTATGTGCATCCGATCCCTTCCCTCCGAGGTTTCCCTTCTCTATGTATTTTTTCGCGTTGTCCCAGGCGCCCCCTGAATTCGCCATGAACAGGGCGAGCAGGAAGCCTGTAGCGATCGACCCCGCGAGCATGCCCCCCAGGGCTTCGGCTCCCATTAACAAACCGACAACAACTGGAGCGAGTATAGCGAGCAAACTCGGGATTATCATTTCTCTGAGGGCGGCGTGAGTTGAAATCTCAATACATCTGTCATAATCCGGTTTAGCCTTTCCCTCCATTATTCCTTTTATGGTTTTGAACTGCCTTCTTACTTCGACTACTATTTTCATTGCAGCCTTGCCAACAGCATTCATCGTAAATGCTGAGAAAAGGAACGGAAGAAGCGCCCCTATGAAAAGGCCTGTGACCACGGCAGGGTTCAGCAGGGAAATCGAGGTCAGACCGACCGTCGTTCCGTAAACAGCGAAGAGGGCGAGAGCTGTAAGGGCAGCGGAACCTATCGCGAATCCTTTTCCTATCGCCGCTGTGGTGTTGCCTACTGCATCCAAAGTTTCGCATCTTTCCCTCGTCTCCTTCCCGAGTCCTGCCATCTCTGCGATCCCTGCGGCGTTGTCCGCGACCGGGCCGTACGTATCTGTCGCTAGAGTGATCCCTAAAGTGGAAAGCATCCCTACTGCAGCGATTGCGATCCCGTAAATGCCGGCGAAATAATATGAAATCATCAAGGCTGCTCCCACAGCTATTACAGGGATCGCTGTTGACTTCATTCCCACGCCAAGGCCCGCTATTATGTTAGTGGCTGCCCCTGTCTGCGAGGCTTCAGCGATGGATCTCGCTGGTCCTCGGTTTTCAGAGGTGTAGTATTCCGTGACAAGGCCTATTATAATCCCAGCGACAAGACCGGAAACGGTTGCGTACCAGAGCGTTATCGCATCAGGGCCGGAGACGAACGTTATCAGGAAATACGAGAGGATGAACATGAGTATCGCAGAGGAGAAGATTCCCTTGTTAAGGGCGTTGTGTGGGTTTTTTCCTTCTTTCGTTCGGACGAAGAAGGTTCCTATTATCGAAACTATTATTCCCAGACCGGCTATTGCCATGGGAAGGACTACTGCGTTGTAGATCGATGAGAGGACGACTCCTATTGCCATTGTAGCGATGATCGAATCGACGTAACTCTCGAAAAGATCAGCTCCCATCCCCGCGACATCCCCTACGTTGTCCCCGACGTTGTCCGCTATGACAGCCGGGTTCCTCGGATCGTCCTCCGGGATTCCTTTTTCCACTTTCCCCACCAGATCCGCTCCTACGTCCGCTGCTTTCGTATAGATCCCGCCGCCGACTCTCGCGAACAACGCGATCGAGGACGCGCCGAAACCGAAACCGAAGAGGACAGAAGCGTCCTGGAAAATTAAATACATGAGGGAAACGCCAAGTAAACCCAGACCAACTACGCACATCCCCATGACCGTTCCGGAAGAGAAGGCTATCCGTAATCCCGAGTTTAGCGACTGCTTCGCAGCTTCGGATGTTCTCGCGTTCGCTGAGATGGCGACCCTCATTCCGATGTTCCCCGTGAGGGCTGAGAAGAACGCTCCGACCACGAAGGCGTAAGCGGTTTCCTGCCTTATGAAGAAGAACAGAATAAGAGAGACCACTATCACGAATATCGCTAGGTATCTGTACTGCTTGTTCAGATACGTAAGCGCTCCCCTGTGGATGAGCGAACTTATCTCCTTCATCCGTTCGGTTCCTACCGGTTTTTTCCTTATGTTCATTACAAGGATTGCGGCGAAAATAATCGCGAGTAAGCCAGCGATCCATGGAAGGTATTCTGTATACATATTAACCAATATTGGATTTTCCATTATTTATAGATATTTCAGGATCTCTCTAAGATCCTTTTTCTTTATGACAACATCCGCGACCTCGTTGAGTTTCTCGGACTTGGAGTTGAACGCGATCGTGAAACCGGCGGATTTCGCGATCTCCACGTCGTTGTCGTGGTCTCCCACAAACATCGCTTCTTTCGGGTCTATCCCTTCTTTTTTGCAGATTTCGAGAAATCCCGTTTTCTTTTCTTCGAGATAGAATTCAGTTGCCCTGATTTCCCTGATTTCGCCCCTTTTGCCGAAGGATATCCTGTTCATGAACACGTGATCGAAAAATTCATCGTAATCGGGGATCAGTTTCTCCAAGAGGAAATCAATGCTCCCTGATATTATCGCGGTTTTGATTCCCGTTTCTTTCAGCTCCTTCAGGGTCTCTATCGCTCCCCCCATTACCTTCGCTTTACCTACCGCTTCCAGCATGCTTTCCCTGTTCGCCCCGTGTTTTTTGAGGATCTCTATATCCCTGTCGGCCCACTCCTGGTAGGTTATCCTTTTGGAGAGGAAGTCCTCCTTCGCTCTTATCCTTTCGGGATCGTTCTCGAGACCGAAGAAGTCGTGGAGGGTTACCCATATGAATTCTATATTATCTATCAGCGTCCCGTCAACGTCGAACACGACGAGCCTTCGCATATTCTCACCTTTTCGATTCAGTCAGGTATTTGCCCTGGCGGAGCGTGATGAAGGGGAGGCCTTCGTGCTGTATCCTTTTTATCAGCTCCTTGTCCTGGGTGCATGCGATGTATTCCTTGGTTTTCGCCAGGCGAAGGATCTCTTCATCCGTTCTTTCGCTTCCCGCCTTCAAAACAATCACTTCCCCCTTCCTGATGAACTCCATTCCTATGCGCGCGCTCCTCCCTTCCTTTCCTTTGGAAACGGCGAGTCTCTCCAGTTCGAGGATAACGAGGTCTATCGTGAAGACCTCGGTGTAGCCCAGACCGAGCAGTTCGGAAAGTATATCTACCCCGAATTCCCCGGGTATCATCAGAAAATTCGTGTCCAGCAGAGCCTTCATATCGAGTTGTTGTCGAGCAGAAATAAATACGTTCGCCAACATAGTATTATTATAGGGTATGAGGTGTTTATCGGTATGGTACGGCTCGAAAAAATTGTGCTGCAGGGCTTCAAATCATTCAAACGCCCGACAAGCATGGTTTTCCCCTCGAACTTCTCGGTTGTGACAGGACCGAACGGGTGCGGGAAGTCGAACGTAGGGGATTCTATAGCCTTTGTTCTGGGTAAGACATCTCCCAAACATCTGCGGGCGAAGAAGGCGAGCGATCTCATATTCCACGGGAGCAAGAAAAAACCTCCCTCGGATTACGCGAAGGTCAATCTTGTTTTTTCGAATGAGAGCAAAATCCTTCCCATGGAGGAGGAACAGATCAATGTGAGCAGGAGGCTGAACAAGGGAGGAATCTCCTCCTACAAGCTGAACGGGAAGATCTCGACGCGCCAGAGGATTCTAGACATATTCATACAGGCGAGAATGAACCCGGGCGGGCACAACATGATAAGGCAGGGGGACGTCACGAAGGTGATAGAGATGAACACTGTGGAGAGAAGAGGGATAATCGATGAGATATCCGGGATAAGGGAGTACGACGAGAAGAGGGAGCAGGCTCTGAAACAGCTCGAAAGGGTGGAGGAGAAGGTGAGGGAAGCGGAAATCATACTCGAGCAGAAGGAGGAGATAATCGAAAAACTTAAAAAGGACAGGGATTCCGCTCTGGAATACCAGAAATTAACGAATGAATTGGAACTCGTGAGGTCCACCATCGTGTGGAAGGAATTCACGTCCTCTGAGAAGAACATAGGGAATATCGAAAAAAACATAGAGGAAAAGGGGAAGGAGATAGAAATCCTGGAAAGGGAGATCAAGGGGACGGACAGGGAAATGGACGAGAAGGACAGGGAAATGGAAAACCTGATGAAAGAGGTTATCAAGGGAGACCATGTCGAGACAACAAGGAAGATTTCCAAGATCGAGTCTTCCATAGAGACCAAGGAAAACCTCATCCATTCGAATGAAAGGGAGATCGAACGATTGAACGAAATGGTTAAGAACCTGAGCACATGGAAGGATTCCCCGGATTACCTGAAACCCGTTTTTGAAATAAAAGGTGTTCATGGTTTTGTAAAGGACTTGATCATGGTTCCGGATCATTACAGGGTCGCGGCCGAGGTCGCGGCCGGAACGCACATGAACGACATAGTCGTAGACACGTTAGGAACGGCGATACACTGCGTGAAATACCTCAAGGAGAAAAAAATAGGGAGGGCTAGATTCCTCCCCCTGGACAAGATACGTTCCTCACAGAAACCATCGCTTCCCCAGGGAACTTTAGGATGGTTATCCGAACTGATACATCACGACAGGGAATATTCGCAGGCGGTTGAATACGTTTTCGGGAGGACTGCATGCGTGAACGACATAGACAAGGCGAAAAGGATAGCCGAGAAGAACCGCATCCGAATGGTAACGCTTGACGGGGATATCTTTGAAACGTCAGGAGCTGTCTTCGGAGGGTACTACATTAAGCAGGCGAAACCGGAGACCAAAAAATATCTGAACGAGAAAGATAAGCTGGAGGAGGAAAATCACATTCTCAGGATGGAAATCGAGGAACTCGAAGGGGAACTGAAGGGGATGAGAAAGGAGGTAAAGGAAACCGGAACCTTCGATTTCGAGAGGAAACGCTCGAAAATAAAGGAAGATCTGGAAAAACTCAGGGAGAAAAGAAGCAGGATATATGACAAGAGATTGAACCTTCAGGAAGAGTTCAACAGGCTTAACATAAACAAGGCGAGGTACGAGGCGAACTTTGACAACCTTAAAATCCAGTGGGAAGAACACAAGAAGATGTGGGATTCCCTAGAGAACAGGGAATTCTACCAGAAGAAGAGCGTTTCATCCCTGAAGGACAGAGAGAAGGAAATCCTTGAAGGGATTTCCTCAATAGGCCCGGTCAATCTGAAAGCGATAGAGGAGTTCGAAATCCTTTACGAGGAGTTCGAGGAGTTCAGGGAGAGGGTTGACAAGATCTCGAAGGAGAAGGAGAGCGTTATAAGGAGCATAACCGAGATAGAAAACCGGAAGAGAGAGGTGTTCATGAAAACGATGGAGGATATGGGAAGGCTATTCAGAAAAATATACAGCGAGCTGACCCACGGGGAAGCGGAACTCGGTCTGGAAGATCCGATGGATATAAACTCAGGCCTCATGATATCCGCCCAGCCACCCAACAAGAAATTGCTCTACATAGACGCGATGTCCGGAGGGGAGAAGGTTCTAACAGCGCTCGCCTTCCTGTTCACCATACAGAGACACAAGCCTTCGCCGTTCTACGTCCTCGATGAAATAGATGCCGCCCTGGACAGGCCGAACACCAAAAGGGTGGTGGACATGATAAGGAGCCAGTCGAAAGAGGTGCAGTTCATAATTATTTCCCACAACAACGATATGGTTAAGGCGGGGGATATAGTTTACGGGATCTCCATGGAGGACGGGGAGTCGAAGGTAATGGGGATAAAGCTTCCGGAGAACTAGGGAACCCGGAATTCTGAGGGTGAAGGCTTCATCTGGGGCATTGACTTGGGGATTATACCTTTTTTCTTCCTCTTTTTGGTGAAAATTACGCCCACTATAACAACAATTATTACAATTATTATGACAGCTATCCAGATCAGGTTCTCGAGCAGCACGGTCATTATATCCAGTGGTTTTTCCGGTGCTCCTTTACAGGTTAATTTCGTTGGATCGCATCCGTATTCGCAGGTTTCAATCGTTACCCATCCCGTCCTGTCCTGGTTGCACTCCTGGAGCTCGTTCCCTTCACACCTCTTCCCCCCTGCCGTGCAAACCTCTCCTGAGGGGAGTCCCTCGTAACCCTCGGCGTAAATGAAAGTCTCCGCTTCATCTATTACGGACGTGGAAACCTCCCTCCCAATTGAATACGTTATCACGATTTCCTGGTCCGGATCCATACCGGTGTAAAGGAAAATGTATTCCGGATCCTTTTCAACGATTTCGATCGTTGCTCCCGAAGCCGTTACCGTAACGTTATCAGAACTTGAAGCAAAGGTCTTGGGGATATTATCATGAACAATAAAGTTCTGCAATCTTCTCTGTCCCCTGTACCTCACTCTTACGGAGAGCTCTGATTCGCCTCCCTCTGCCTTGAAATTCCTTGTCACCTCAACCTGGGCGGTTATTGAGTTCGATAACCTTATCAGGTTTTCTATCGCGTTTTCGCTGAGCTTCCCCTTGGCAAGGACCTTCTCGATCGCGGCTTGGAGTTTCGTATTATTTCTCAGGCCTACACCCGGAACTAGCTCCGGCCTTCTCGTTGCGTTTTTCGCTGCTGGGGGGCCTCCCCATACAGGGCCACCACCGGGGCCGCTGGGACCGCCGTCTCCGTCACCCGTAGTGGAGATTGTTATGGTTTTAATATCAGAAGGGTTCCCGCTCTCGTCAGAAATGACATCCACATTCAGGTTGCAAGAACCCGTCGTTGAACCTGCCTTCATGCTCCAGGAAAGGGAAACACTCTTCCCGGAGGCAACGGTTCCGGCAGATTCCCCTGTGGACGTTACGTTTCTCCAAGTGCCCAAGGCAGGCGAGACGTCAGTTACGCAGGTTGACGTTAACTTGGTCTTAACCCCAGTCGCATCGCTCCCCCCTGTGTTTGATATCTGGGCCGAGAGAGTGAGACTCTCTCCAGGATATCTACTTTCGTAATTGGTAATAAGGCTGAGTGTCAGCGGGGTCGAGGATGTGACAGTCAGGGAAGTGTCCTTATCCTTTGTGTACTTGTCAGAACCGAGGTAACCTTCAACATTTACCGTTATTTCATAAGAATCCGCCACGTCTCCGGATATCTGCCAGGTTTTACTGGCCTGACCTCCGGCTGCTATGGTTCCCTCAGCCTGGCCGTCCTGTGTCAATGTTTTCGTTACACAGGTCTCGTTCGTGGTCGTGAAGCTCAGGCCGCTTGGCAGACAAACCTTTGCCTTTGACGACGTCAAGGATGAATTATCATCCGTGTTCTGGACAGTCACGCTCAGCGTGGTTGTTTCCCCCTCTGATATGGGGGATTGGGAAGGCTCAAAGGTGCTGACCGTTATGGGATTCTCCGCTGCACTGACCAGACCGATTGCCAGCATGAAAGCCAACACGAATATCAGACATCTTTTCATTTATGGTCCTCCTCCTGGTCCTCCTCCCATCGTCATGCACCCTCCGCTTTCCACGGGAAGACCTATTGTGCAGTTTCCTGTCGCTTCCCAGAAACCGCCAGGTATCTCGCTCTCGTAACCCGTTATCGTATAATTTATATCCCACGAGATGAAAGTGTTATTCATGGCAAGGGCAACTACCATTGCCTGTGCTCCTGCCTCAAAATCAGGCGGGAACACGAGGTTCGGGAATGTTGCTATATTGCCTACAATAGATCCAACCAGCGGGTCTGTTGGGCTGGTCAGGTTTGCCGACAGGTCTATGGAAACATTCGCAATAATATTGTAGTCTGTTTTCTCTGCCAGGATTATGTAATCATCGTAGTCACTTCCCGGCCCCGTTTCCTCATTGGGCATCCAGTAATAATCCGTGCCTCCCAGATCTATTACGTCATAAAATGAATAATTACCTACACCCTCGTAATTCAAGGTGTCCCATAACATATCGCTGTCCGTATCGATCTCGAATAACCTGCCTGACAGGGACTGGTTGTCTATTTCCTGATAGAATTTGACGGTGGCGTTCAGGTGCGAGCCGTCCGAAGCTATGCTTATGTTAAGCTTCTCAGAAAACATGGGGGAGTCACACGGCATAGCACCCGGCGGCCCTTCTGCAGATTCGTTATCCGTCAGGTTGTAGTCCCCGTCGAAATCCATGTAGCATTTGGTGAAGTTTATTAGGTCATCATCCTCCCCGTCGTACACATACAAAGATATGTTTAAAATGTCGAATTTAACATACCCATGTTTTGGTATATAACTGGCGTTCGTGTTTTCTTCATTGTTTATCAATTCTATTGGTCGTGTCCAATTGCTCTTGTTCGTGTTGAACATCATGATTATCTGTGGATTAACCGGAACCGGACTCGTGTCTATCGGGAATTTGTCAATGATATATCTTTCAACGACGTTTGATTCGATCTTTAACGGGTTTTCTATATGAAGTCCGTACATGGTCTGGTTACCCAGGAATGTCTGCACAAAGAAGTCCGATCTCAGAATGTCCCCTATCCTTACGTCAATGTCACCTGAAAACTCCAGTTCGAGAGGATCTATGGCCGAGTATGTGTAAATAATTTCTGGATGTACATTAAACACGTTTGCTGGGTCGTTGGTTGTAGCGTCAAAATCAAGGCTCCACGAACTTCCTGAATTGATATGTTCACCCGAGAAGCCCGTATCGTAGTAGTCGCACTTTATCCTCTCGCCGTCGTCCACCGGGTCGCAGCCGGACGTTGAAACAGAATCGATACTATAGCCGTTTTCGACCTTCTCCCATTCCCCTTGGGGGATTTCCTTGAAGGCATCAAAATGGATCTTCACGGCGATTATGTCCACGTCAAGACCCTGGTCTGCCTTGATCTTTAATTCGTATTGTTCAGCTCCGGTTCCCCCCAGGTACATTGGAATCAGTTCGATGGAAATCCTGTCTTTATCAATAATCACATTGTCCGTCCCATAATGGGTTACCGGCGTGTCCTTGAACGTATAATTCACGCTCCAGTTTATTGTGCGAACCGATGGGAAAACTGTTATCTGGCTCAGATCCAGGACAACGGGGAATTCCTTCCATCCGTTTGAGGTTATGACCAGATTCTCCCATTCAGCTGTGGTGTTGCTCGTTACATCCCCTCCGGTGGCGTATATTATCTCCAAATCGCCAGGAACTGTTAAACTGACGTTCACGTTCGTTACATCCGCCCCTGTTTCCTTTCCTAAGAATATTCTGTCTCCCCAAGCGGTAACGTCTATTATGTAATACAGGTTTCCTCCGAAATACGTCTTGTCCCCTGCTGTCAGGTTTCGCTCGAAATCCGTGGTGTTGTAGAATCCGTCTCCGTCCAGGTCAATATAAGCCGTTTCATATGATCCGTCGCTGTCGGAATCGGTTGAAATGAAACTGTACTCGCTTCCTTCGATGGTTTCAGAGCCATTGGGACAATATGGGCTTGTCAGCCCGAATGCCGTGTCGCTCAAGGTAGTAATCTCCAGTTGTGTATCCGGAGCGTGGAATATATCCCCGAGTTTGTTTACATCAGCCATGTCTTCCATTATCATGTATTCCCCTGATGTCTCATTTTTCTTGCCAAAGAATACGGCATCATGTTCTACCTGCCCGTTATTGTTCGAATCGAATATGTACGCGTAAAGGGTGTGGCCCCATATGGAGAAGTTCGCAAGCTTTGGCGAGTAACCTGCTGCCTGACTTTCCTCGCAGTAGAAACCTCCCATGTTGCAGCTTATGTTCTCCAGCTTGTTCCCGAACGTTGGGTGATCCATGTACGGGTGTATCCACCCTGATGACGTGGCATTTCCCATCATTTCACCTGTGTTTTCATTGACCACGATTCCAGACGCAGCGAAACTGCTGCATGCTGTCTGCCTATCTTCAGCCGACATTTCTGCTTCTTCCCTTTCTTGTGCCCATGCATTGTTTCTCATCTCAAAGAAGAACATATTGTGGGGCTTCCCAGGCGACAGGGAAGAGACCCTTTTCTCATCCCCAAGGACATCGCCAAGATACACATCCTTGTGGTTGTGATGCCCGACCTCGAATCCCTGTGGATTTTGGTAGTCCATGTACCAGTCAAACCAGTAATCCTTTCTTCCTTCATCCACAATTTGATTGAGCAATTCAGGATTGGCATTGACTGTTATGTTCATTGTCTTGGACTCGTTGGCTGTGAAGTTTACGAATTGGTCTCCCTGGCCTCCTTTGTCATACAGGTCCCACCTGATTACAATGTCTCCGTTTCTCTCTAGTCTGTAGTAGGGGTCATTCGTGGTGAATCCCGATGGGGGAACTATGTCATTCTTGGAAACATTGAATACAGAATCCATCCGGAAATCAAGGTTTTTCACAGTAATGTTGCCATCATATTTGTTCGTGATGTTTAGGGTGAACGTGCAGCTGGTTACCCCTACGCCATCCAATGCGCAGAATTCCGGAGTGACCCTTGTTTCAAAAACGTCCCTCCAGACCTTGATCGTTTTACCAACGGGTTCTGCCAGCAACAAAATTCCTGTCTCATTCGTGTAGTACGTCACATTATAGGTAAAATTGTAATAATCCAGGCCTGTCGAGGGCAGCATTGCCTTGAACTCAAACCTCTGGTCATCATCGCTTGGGACTATGGAATCCGTCCATTTAATCTCTTTTGCCGTCTCGTTATAATCGCCGCCCTCAAGCTCTTCGATCTCTATTCCTTGTGGTAAGGTCAGGGTTGCGTTCACGTTAACCGCATCGAATTTGCTCTTCTGGATGAACCTGACCCAACTCCCTTCCCATTTGCACATTTCCTTTACCCAGAATTCTGTTGTATTCACGGTGGCGAGTTTGCCCCATTCATACGGTCCGTCTCCGGTGAAATTGTAATCCGAGGTCTCGTCATCTTCAACGTAAACAGAATCAAACCAGCCGTCGCTGTCCGTGTCCACAACAGAGATGTTCCTTTCAGTTCCTGCAAGCGGAGCCACACCGACCTTTGCAATGACCGATTCGAAGCCGGCAGAAGATCCGGTCGGGGCAACTACAACCTTGTAGGGATAGGGGTTGAAGGGGTTTCTTTCTGTCCCGTTCATCATGATATCGTCTATTTTGCCGTCCTCGTTCCAGTCAATGCCCATCTTGATGAAATTATCGTCTGTAGTGGTATTCCATATCACTATCTTCAGCTTTTTCTTCCCGTTCATCAGGGCGATGTAACCTTCTTTTATCACCGAGGCTGAGGAATCAATTCTTTCATAGACAGTCGTGTTCGGAACGAGTGAACTGTTGGTGTTCGCGCTTACCGAGACTCCTTCAAGGTCTTTGATTTTAAACTTGTACAAACCGAATACCTCAATCCTTGGATACTTCATGTTCCTGTCCCTGAGTTTGTTCCGTAATTCGAGCGAGAACCATTCGGATTCTCCAGGGGTTGCCGCTCCGGGCCATACTCTGACCTTGATCGCATCGCCTACAGATATATCCTTCCAGTTTACGTGCTCGACCTCAAAGTTTTTGTATTTGTATTCAACGTTCCAGCCAATCCAGGTGTCATCTGTGGGGGTAGTCACGCTGAACGAATAGGTCTTGGCTCCCGCTGTTCCATTTACAATTTTGCTTTCCACCCACGTTAACTCCCAATCACCCCAGGGATGCTGATCCACTTCATTACAGGTGGTACAATTGATATCACTAAACTCCCCGTTGAGCCACAACCTTATTTTAACATTTGTCGCGTTTCCACTCTGACCAAGGTTTGTTATGGTTAAATTGAATTCCTGGTTTTGTTGATTTTCCTTAACAAGGCCAGGAACCACCTCGGAAGAAAGGACATCCGTGGGGATGGATTTCACTTTTTGGTGGATTGTACTATAATTCCCGTATTCATAGGTCACGTTCCATTCGAACTTGTAAATTCCCTGCGGTTCGCCATCGGGTTCTGCATAGTAATGGAACTCCACCGATTCGTTTCCTATATCAACCCCAGTCCAAACTATTATTTTCTCCGTGTTGTTGAAATAATCACGACTCTTATTGAAAGGGAATATCTCCCATTCATTCGGAACGTTCAGTATGTCAGGGTATTTCAGAGTAACATTGGCATCCGATATCGGGTAGTCATTGCCAATCTTGTTTACTATTCCCAGACCGTAGTGCATCCCCTTCATTGAAACGGCCCTTGGCCATATCCATGATTCAAGGACGTCTTCACCTTCCGGTGTTTTCATGACCTCAAACCATACGTGGTATTCCTCCTCCCCGTTAATGAGAAACTGGGCTATGTAGAACCCTGAGTCTGGTGGTGCGACAAATTCAACAGAATACCTTTCGTGTTCGGGATCCGGCAGATACTTTACCTGGCCAAAATCCGTTGCGTTGTGGGGAATCCAGTTCCTTTCCTCTATTATATACGGTAAATAAATGGAGATATCGTTCGTCGCGTCTGTTCCGTCAGGATATCTGACCTCGAAGTCGACTGTTATTGTTTTGTTCGGGAGATACGGCATGTAATGCTCGTTGTTCCTTAAACTCCAGTCAATCATGAATGACCTTATGCTGAAGCCGGGCGATGCCCATTCAGGGAGGACTATTTCATCTTCTCCTTTCCAGACCCTCAATATCGCCTTGTAGAACCCGCCCTTCCAGCCGCTGGGCGAAGTCAGGTTGATCATTGTTTTGCCGTTTGCCCCCGTTATGTTATATCCGCCCACAACTATGCCCTCCGCATCCGTGATGTTTATCTCCCGCTTTGTGAAGTGCATCAATTTGACAACCGTTACGTTCACTCCCGAGGCAGGGGTTCCGTTCGGGTATATTACGTAAACCTTTCCTGTCACGCTTTCGCCCGGCAGGAAATCCCCGAAGTAATCTGTCGGCCTGCCTTCAAAATCGTCCCATGCAAGGGGGATGAAAGGCGTGACAACAAGCCACATTCCTGAATAGATTTCCCCGTCTACCGATTCTGCCCTGAACTCAAACCAGTACTCCCTGGCACGCAGTTTAGAGAGAGCACCCAAATCTATTGATATGTTATCTCCGTTATTTATCCCTGTCCAGTTAAATGAGGTCAGCTCATCTTCCCTGTATAATCTCCTGCCAAGCATTATGTCGTGTATTCCGATCATGGTAAGGTTGACCGGAAGTCCGTAAGAGCCGCCGCTAGTGTTCACCAGTCCTACAGTCGTGTTGAAGATCTCGTTCGGCTGGAAAACAGGATCATTAACGATATTGTTCAATTGGGGTTTCAAACGCAGGTAATACGCCTTTATCCCCAGATGCCTCTCTGCGAAATCGTACTGACCCGAATACTCGGATTTGACCATTATGAAATAGTTTCCCTGTTTCCAACCACCCGGGGGAGGACTAATGGTTTTTAGATCGGAAATGCCGTCGCCATAAGAAGAGGTGGTTTCGAATGTAGCAGGCAGAGTAACATTTACTTTCCTCGGCGGCCACAAAGGATTTTTATCGGTTCCTTGGTACATCACTCCAATAACCGTTGAGTTCACCTTTATCGGTTTCTTGTTCAAATCGTGGGCAAAAACCCTTAACTTGAGGTCGCTGGCAGAGCCGAATATGTCCTGATGCTCATCCAGGCCCGATCCGCTGAAGAGTTCCACGTGCGTGACGAACTGCTTGATTTCGAACCCCGTCCATCCGTATTCCCCCTTGGATACAAGCTCAACGGAATAATGACCGACAGACCATCCGCCGCTTGGAGGAGATATCTCTATTTCCACTTCCCCGTTCGAATCGGTAAATCCTGGTTCAACATTGACATCTGTTCCAACCTTGTATTCCTTGTTCGTGACCTCGTTCCTGATCCTGTCCACATCAACGCTGGTCCCAGATACGGGATTTCCCATGAAATCCTTGACTGTGACTGTCAACACCACGGCTTCACCCGGTGAGTAGAACCATCGGTTGGAATCCGCGAAGATTTCATACGCCCTGACCTCGAACCAAGAATCAGCAGATGCTTGACCATTTACCAAGACCTTTACATAATAATGACCCGTTTCATTCGGTGCTTCCAGCCGGGTTGAGTTCAGATTGGAATTATTAAATGTGATCTTGCTTGTTATCTCATTCCAGTTATCATCCCTCACCTCTTTCAAATCTACACTGGTGACCTCAACCTCGTCCCCCTCGCTCGCGTTAATCAGTTTGAGGTTTAAATAAACATCCTCCTTTGGGGAGAAGGTAAACCTGAACTTCCCGCTCTTGTCCGTTGTTCCCAAGTACGCGAACAGGCTCTCTATTCTGAAATATGCGCCCTCATAGATGATAACATCGCTTATGTTGAATTTCAGCTCTGCTATGTATTCTCCATTATTCGGGGATGGGAATTCCAGGATCGTTACGTTCATGCCCTCAATCAGGAATGGGCCATGTTTGGTTGGCGTTACGGTATGGGAACTCCAATCATCGAACTTTCTTATCACGATATCCACAGAATAGTCCGTTTCAAATTCATCGTTGGCAACATCATATATGACAACGCCTATCGTAACATTCTTTCCGGGACCGAAAACGTCATGCGGTCTTTCAGGGTATTTGTTATCCTTCACGCTGACCGCAACTGCGTGTATAAAATAACCCTGTGCCCTGAACTTGATTTTTTCTTTTTGCGTTACCCCAAGGGCATCCGCTGTTATTTCGATTACGTATTCTCCTGCAGGCACCATAATATCCGATGTTTCGTAAATGCCTGTACCAGACCCGCTTTCGTTTAAAATCGTGGAGGTCTGTCTAACAGTTCCGTTCCTGTGAATAATTCTGTAGTAAACATCCGCAACCGTGTCGTTGATCGGATTTTTATTTGCACTGAGTAGTTTCACTATCAGGATGATATTTTCATCCGGGCTGAAAACCCCTTTTGAAATCCCCTGAGAATCAGTTATATCCACTATCATGTCATATGATTTTACCTTTATGATTCTGGAAACTACCCCGTTAATATCGATGAAGTATTTGCCGATATTCTGGGAAGAAAATGTGCTTGTCGCTTTACCATTCGCGTCAGTTGAATCACTATCCTGGCTCAGGACCGTTCCGTTCTCGTCAAGTAAGGTTGCATCAACATCCTCACCAGAAACAGAACCGCCAGTAGAATTTGTGATTTTCGTTTTCACTGTTATTTGCTCTCCAACAGAGTAAACAGGTTTGGTAATCACATCATAATTGTAAACCTCCAAAACAGAGAACTTGGTTTGTGCGATGGTGCTTGAGGCGTCATAGCTTGCTGTGGTCGTTACCGTGTATTCATCCACTTCAGGGGGTTCGAATTGTATATGGAAACTTCCATTTCCCGCCTCTTCACTGGTATTCGTGGCACCCGTGAGTGTGGTCGAGTCGTATTTAATGGTGTAGGAAACGGAGTTGTTATGGATACCCGTGCCGTTATCTTCAAGCACACCGAAGATGGTTACGTTTTCTCCTGATGCGCAGGAGGAGTCCACAGTCAGGCTTATACTCAGAGCACAAGCAGAGCCGCTGATTAAAAGAATGGTAAGAACTGTAATTACTAAAACTGGGAAACCCCTCCTCATTCTTTATCACTCCCCCTGTAATTAAAAGTTTTTAAACAAATGTTTAACGTCTTTTAACGTCTATCGGTTTTTAATTAATAATTAACTTTAATATTTGTTCTTAGTTTTTGTACTTATATAATTGTGCTTGCACTCTCAAGTGATTAAAATTCCAGGAAATCCCCGATATCCGTTCCGCTTCTCTTGACCAGCCTTGAATTAACCTCGAGAACGTATTTGGAGGGTTTCGAGGGTTTGTAGACCCTCCAGGTTTTAGGATGCCTTCCCACGGGTTTTACCGAATGCCTGATGTCCACTATTCTTTTCCTGGAATCTATGAAAACTATGTCGATCGGGAAGCGCATCCCCAACATCCATATCCCGTGTTTTCTTTCCCTTTCGAAGATCATTAACAACCCCGAACCCTTTGCTAGCTCTTTTCTGAACATCAAACCCTTGGTTTTCTTCCAGGGGGTTTTCGCGATCTCGAACTTCTTTACTATGATCCTTTTCTTGGTTGCGTTTTTTATCATGAGAGAACCAGCCAATATTTATTTCTTCTTGAAAACCTTCAGCTCTATCCCTGCCTCCTTCAGCGTTTTGACGCCTTCCTCCTCGGGGTAGTAATCCATGTAAACGACTCGTTTTATTCCGGAGTTTATTATTGCTTTAGAACACCACCTGCACGGTTTCGCGTTCACGTACAGGGTCGCTCCTTCCATCCTCATAGGATCGCCCCTTATGATAGCGTTCTCCTCCGCGTGCACGCCGCGACAGGTCTCGATCCTCTCCCCAGAGGGGATCTTTAATTTGTCCCTCATGCAACCGATCTCGGAGCAGTGCGGAAGACCTCTCGGCGCTCCGTTAAACCCGGTGGATACGATTATGTTGTCCTTAACGATAACGGACCCTATGTTATGACGAAGGCATGTCGAACGCCTGCTGATCTGATCAGCCATGTTCATCCAGTATTCGTCCCATTCGGGCCGGGAACTTTTCGCTTCCGGTTTCATAACAAATCATATTATTATTGATATTAATAAATGTAACATTAAGTGAACGTTTTCTGTTCCTTCTCCATTTCATTAAGCTGTTCCTTTACGGACCTAGCGAGAGTGGGTCCGATGATCCTTGACAGGCTTTGGGCAGGGATTTTCCTGAGATCAGAAAGCTTCCGGAGTCTGGAGTTGTAGAGCATTCGAGCCCTCACCCTCCCGATCCCCTTCAACCGGACGAGTGGTAGGAGTTCCTCCCTTATCCCGTATTTCACGCGAAGTCTGGTTTTCCGGATGTGATTGAGCAGGGGTTTCATTCCCATCAACATGGCGAGCTCCTGGGTGGAGTAGAGAAGCCAGTCCGCGTTGTTCAAGCGAACGTGGAGTTCCCCAGGGGTCACCCCGAACTTTTCGAGGATAAGGTCTTCCCCCATCTCCTCCATCCACTCGGAGAAGAACCATGCCGTTTTTATCGAGCGGATGTAATCATCGTATTCGATCTCCCAGGGGTTCGGGGGTTTCTCCAGGAGGGTCTTTTCGTTTTCAGTAAGAATATCGTTTATTTTATCGAAGTCATTCCTTCTAAGCGACAGCGCAGGCTGCATCTCGAGCGTTCTTGAAATCAGGTGTAACAGAACGAAGGGATCGAGGAATTCCCCAGCCTTCCCGAGGTTCTTTATGATGTAATCCGCTGTTAAAGGATCGATGTAAAGTTCTGAAACCCTCCTCCCTATGAGGGTGGCCTCCAGTTTCTCGTCCCCTGAAATTTCGCTTGCCCTGCGGAAGGGATTTTCCTCGCTCTCTCTCCCCTCGCCCTTCACAAATCCGAATTCCTTGAGCATCTCGATAACCGATTCGAGTTTTTTCCTGAGGAGCGAGAGGTCCTCGTACTGGTGGGCGTAAAAGGTTTTCGAAAAGAATTCGAAAAGTTTTTCTTTCGATAGGGTTATGCCCGATGCTATCAGGGCGAGCGAATGCGTGCGTAGGACGGGCTCCACTCCTAATTTCGATTGTATGTTTTCTGGGTCTCCCTTAACATAGATGTCATAAACGTATTCCGCTTCACCCTTATTCTTGGCTATCAGGATCGCCTCCCCTTCCCTGTCGTACTTGGGACGTCCTGCCCTTCCCATCATCTGCTGTATTTCAAGGACAGGAATGTAATCGCTCCCGTAACCCTTGGAAAACCTTTTCAGATCCCGGATCACGACCCTGTACGCGGGGAGGTTAACCCCCCATGCAAGCGTGGGTGTGGCGGCAATAATCTTTATATCCCCGTCCTTGAACCCGTCCTCTATCGTTTTCCTCTGGTTGTTCGTTAATCCGGCATGATGGAAGGCAACGCCGTTCAGGACCTGGTTGGAAAGCTTTTCGCACTGGAGTGTGGGTTTTTCGATTGATTTCAGAACGTTTTCGGATATTTTTTTGAGCCTTGTTTTTTCAACATGGCCCAGATCATTCCTTACGATATTTCCAAGATTCCCTGCAAGGGATTCCGTGTTCCTCCGTGTGGAAACGAAGATGAGGGTTTGTTTTCCCCCCTTTACTGTGTCCCTGGCTATCTCGAAATCCGGAGGGTATTCCTGACCTATTTTCTTTACCCACTTCTTGGGAACGTAGTGGATCTCCCTTTTGAAGCAAACGCCTTTGTAAAGCTTGACTGGCCTGTAGTCTGAACGGACCGCTTTGGCTCCCAGCCATTCCGCGATCTCCCCGTAATTCTTTATGGTCGCGGATAGGGCGAGTACCTGTGGGTTCACGAGTATTTTTAGCTTGGTTATCGTCACCTCCAGGGTGGGTCCTCTCCCCGGATCGTTCAGAAGGTGTATCTCGTCCGCCACTACCAAACCTATCTGATCTATCCAGGGAATTCCGTGCCTGAGGAGGGAATCGAACTTCTCGGATGTGACGATAATCAGATCGAATTTCGCCAGCCAGAAATCGGAGGAATCGAGATCCCCTATACTCAGGGCGATTCTTATCCCGAGGGGTTCGTACTTCTCCTTGAACTCGTGGTATTTCTCGCTCGCCAGAGCCCGGAGCGGGACTATATAAACCACTTTCCTGCCCTGGTCTATGGCGTTTAGCGCGGCGAATTCAGCTACCAGGGTCTTCCCGCTGGCTGTTGGAGCTGCGAGAACCAGGCTCTCCCCTTCCAGAATCCCCGCCTTCAAGGCCTTCTCCTGGACGGGGTTGAGTTTCGAAATCCCGGATCTCGAGAGAACCCGGGAAACGATCGGATTCATAGTTATAAGATAAGGAATTAACATTAAATATGGTTTCGGAAATATTCTACCAGATCACGGATAACCGGATGAGATTCACGGAACAGATAATCCTGAAGTTCATGAAGGAGATAAAATCCCGGAAGAAAATATTCGTGAAGCCTAACATAGTTTCCTGGGAGCTTTCCCCAACCACGACACATCCGGACGTTTTGCGTTACGTTTTAAAGAACCTGCCCGCGTCTTCTGAAATCATAGTTGCGGACGCCCCGGTCCCTGACTCCCCCATTACGAGAGGGTTCGGGAAGAAGGACGTTATAAAGAACCATCCTCTTGCAAAGGTCTGCAGGCAGCTCGATCTGGAACTGCAAAATCTTTACGACCTCGGGTTCAGAAAGGTTCGGACGAAATCGGGATTCGAGCTGAACGTTTCGAATGTGGTTTTCGATTGTGATTACATGATCTCACTCCCTGTCATGAAAGCACACTGCATCAAAAACATAGGGATCACTGGTTCGCTTAAAAACAACTTCGGCCTTCTCTCGGCGAAGGACAGGATATCCCTCCATGCTACATGCATCCGACCCGTAAGTATTTTGAAAAAGCTTGCCAGAAGGAAGAAGGAAATGAACTTGGCAATAGCTGAGCTTAACCGAATAAGGAAGCCTGATCTCTTCATAGTGGACATGGTTGAAACCCTGATAAAGGCAAACGAAGTGAGGCACGGAGGCGTGAGGAAACACGTGGGCCTGATGTTCGCGGGGAAAGATCCTGTAGCTCTGGACTGCTTCGGATTTGAGATCCTGAAGAAGTTCGACCCAGGTCTCAGAAACAAAAATCCTGAGGACATCCCTTCCATAAACTACGCATCAAGACTGGGGGTAGGGGGAAGGAAATTTAAAAAAATCGAGATCAAGGATTGATTATGAACGTCAGGGTTCGCATGTTGGTTTCAGGGGAGGTTCAGGGCGTGTTCTTCCGGTCGAACACGAGGGACAAGGCAGTGGACTTGGGATTGAAAGGATGGATTCGGAACCTTCCGGACGGGAGGGTTGAATGCGTCATAGAAGGGGAGAAAGACAAAGTGGAAAGAATGATCCGGTTCTGCAGGGGAGGACCTCCTGGATCTAGGGTTGAGAACCTCGAAATAAAGTGGGAGAATTCAACGAACGAATTCGGAAGTTTTGAGATCAGGTCTTAGATTTTTCCCTGATATTTCCAGGGATCAGGTTTTTTTCTTTCGCCCATGAAACAACGGCATCCACATAAAGGTAGCCATTCTCTCTTTCCGTTTCCAGAATACCATCAATATACAAATTGATGAAACACATTCTTTTTTTGGGATCATTTATTTTTGGAAAAACCTCGTCTGCAAATCCTAAGTAAAGATCCTTCAAATGTTCGGTATCCAAACTCCCAGTGATTTCTTTAAAGATATAGCTATGTTTGAACGGACATCCTCCCTTCCGAGCAATTTCCTTTCCTATCTCGTACATGCAAAACCTACATCAAGAACTTTTTAAAGTAGAATATGAGTGCGAAATTATTTAAGTCTTTATTAAAAATTTTTTCTGTCAAAAATTTTTTCAAACCCCGTATTCAACGATTTCGCCCTTCCCTCCGGGGACGAACTTCTGGAAGTCGTCCAGAGGGATCTTCTCTATCCATACCTTGTCCTCCGGGGTCGCCTTGATCAGGATCTTTTTCTTCATCTCCATCGCGAGGTCCTTGGTTTCTTTGTCCCCGGGCTTTATGGTCACGAAATAGTTCGTCTGCTTCCTTATTGGCATGACAGGTCCTGCAAGTGCCTCGAAACTCTCGTTCTCCATCCTAACGCCTATCGCTATCTTCAGTTCGACATCCCTGAACCATTCCCTATGCCCGTAGATCATGAAAGCCCCTTTCGGGAGGTATTCTCCTGTGGGGGGTTGTTTGGAGACCTGATCGGGCCTGACAGCGTAGACATCGACATTCGTTAGCCCTGAGACCCAAGCCTTGGAATAGGCAGCGGCGAATTCGGCCGCCTCCTTTTTCGCGTATTCGGAGATTTCGCCCTCGCTCGATTTTATCACAACAAAGGGAGCCCCCTGAATCTCGGAATGGAAAACCAAATCCCTGGGTTCTGTGTATTTCTTGATGAGAACCTCGTTCGAGGTTGAATCCTTCCCCCCGACTATCAGGAAACCATCGCTCGAATTGAACCACCTGAACTTCTCGAACCATTTCCCCCTCTTTTTAACTATCTTGACAGGCTTCTCTTTCTCCAAATCAACCTCAGGTTCCCTTTCGAGCTTCTGTTCCTCCATCGCGTGGGCAACGCCTTCGATTTTCTTCTTCGCGTGCTTCGATCCCTCGTAGTAATCCTCAGCGTTTTCCTCAACAGATTTCCTGAAGTCCAGCTCGATCTCCTGGCCTCCCAGTTCAACAACAACGATCCCTTCATGTTCCCTTATTTCTTTGATTGCCTCGGCCTCAGGGGTGGATTCGGAACGCACGCGAGACTTTATCTCCTCCCAGGGAAGTCCGGAACTTTTCGCCCGATTCAACGCTTCCAGGATGGATTCAACGGTTCCGTAATGGGAATAGATAAGGTCGGCCTTCGTTCTCGTTTCCTCCTTCTTCTCCGTCCATTTCTCGAGCGCGACCTCCTGCCTCTCAAGGATTCCTTCCATCCTCTCCTTGTGTTCTTCCCTGACTCTTTCCTCGGCTCTTTCGACCTGCTGTATCTGCTGTTCCGAGAAGAATTCGTCCAGGGCCTCAAAGAATTTTTCCTTCTCGCCTTTCACATGAGATTTCAGGCTTTCCAGAGGGAAGGGGGAAACGAAATCCGCGTAAAGGGTTGGTTTTGTTTTGATATTCTCTAGGGACTGGATTGTTTTGAAAATGTAGATCGATTCGTTGAGTCCGATCTCGCTCGCCTGCATCTGGTCATTTATCCTTGATCTCGCGCATACCTCCTTCGCGTATACAGGACCCAGACCCACCTCGCTCGCCAGGAACGCGACAAGCTTCTTTTCTGATTTCTTAAGGAAATTCCTGAAGTAATCGAAGTTCACGGAGAAGGGGTCTATCTTGCCCGGAGGGAACCTGTATTTTATTTTGGGTTTGAGTTCCCTGTCCCTCCACTTCTGGATGTACATGGGCATGATTATTTCGTATTGGCTGTCGCAAAGGATGACGTTCCCGTCCGAGAACAGTTCGAAAATCAGGATGTTCTCGTTCGTTCTTATCTCCAGGACCCTGTCAAAGGCGTGCTGTTCGATTCCGACAAGCTTTTTGTTGTTGAGGTGTTTGCGGAGGAACAGGCAGAAGTTCGGTGGTTCCACAGGGGAGGGTTTCTTGTAGGTTGTCAGAAAGATCTTGTTCTTGTCCACATAAAGCCAGCATTCGCCTTTCTTGGGGACGAACACCTCGAAAAGGAACTGGTGGGAAGTTCGTCCTTCCAGCGGGAACTTGTACTGGTATATCTTGCGGAAGACTCCGTTAAGTAGGGAATACCTTAGCTCTCTTGCAAGGAATTTGAGATCGAGCGAGGTGATCTCGGATTTTTCCATAGTTATTATTTGGTTTAACAAGCTTTTATTTGATCAGTTTGAGAACAAAGGGAAGCATGCCGTTGCCCTTTATGAAAAATCCTCCCGCGCAGGAAACCTCGTCGAACTTTTCGATCCTGTCCGGCTTTATCCCGTCCCCTGAGACAAGGGTCGGAACAGGGTCTTTCGTATGCCTGTAACCTTCGAAATCCTTCCCGCTGGCCGTCCTGTGATCAGAGGTTATTATCACAACGGTTTCTTTGAGGTCCACCTTCCTGAGGATTTCCCCGAGATTCCTGTCAATTTTTTCTATGAACTTTGCTTTCTCCTCCCTCTTTTCGTCATGCGAGAGGATATCAGTCCCGTTTATGTGGAGCAGTACGAAGTCATAGCGCTGGAGTGATTCGAATGCCTCCCGGAATTTCGCCCGAAGGTTCGTGTCCGGATACCCAGTCGCGCCGTGAACGGTTATTATATCCATCCCGAGAAAGGAAGCCACCCCCTTAACGATCGGTATGCCCGCGATACAGCATGAGTTCATCCCGTATCTTTCCTTGAACGATTCTATGGGTTTCATCCTTCCGAAGCCACGGAGGAGAAGGATGTTGGCAGGGAATTTTCTTTCCCTGTTCACCCCCTCTTGAGAAAGCATCTTGGTGGATTTCGAAACGAACTTGTTAAGAACGCTTGCCGTAAATTTCGCCTCTCTGGTTTTCGGTTTTATCTGCATTACAGGGACGTTCGTTCTTTCAGGATCATTCGAGGTCACATGATCCGAAATTCTTATCCTCTCATCGAGAGGTTTCATTATTATAACAACACGGTGACCTGCGGACTTTTTAATCTCGAAGTGGACGCCTTCTATTTCCATGCCGTCCAGCCTCTCGGTCAGCTCTTCCAGTCCCTTCTCATCCCTTCCCGCCCTCCTGTCAAGGATGTTCCCGTTGGGAGCGAGGGAAGCGAAATTCCCCCGGACACAGATATCGTTCTCCCCGATATCCTCTGTTCCCAGCCCGAGCGCTTCCAAATAACCTCTCCCGGGATAGGAAACGTCCGAATAAAAACCAAGTATGTTGAGGTAACCGAACTCGGACTGTGGCGTTCTTTTATATCCTATATCCAGCAATCCGCATATCCCGTTTTTGGCTAAAGAATCCGTGTTGGGTTTGTTCGCGGTCTGGTAGGGGGTTCGATCCCCAAGGTCCGCTGCGCCGTCTAGAATTATGAGCAGGATTTTCATTATTTATTTTATACCCCCGTACTATAAAAAAGATTCGAAAACGTCCGTTTTCCTCACAAAGGAGCCTGAACTGTTTATTGGAAAGGCCGAAAATTCAGGAAAAAATTTATATGTTTGTACTATTACCTTTTACTAGTTTATCTCTCCAGTATGAAATACTTCCCCTCTTCCCTTCCTGCTGGGAACTTCTCCAGTTCCATCTTTCTTTCCTTTCCGATCTTCATTATGTCCAGCTCTTCCGCCAGTCTGAGCACACGGTTGAACTTGTTCGACTTTTTTGCGTATAACTCGAACAGAACGTCACCTCTCTTAACTTTGTCCCCGAGCTTTTTCCTGATAAATATGCCGGCCTCCTTATCCTTCGGAGCACCTGCGTCCCTCGCTATGATATCCACTGCCTTGTTGCTTATCCAGAGGACGTTCCCCGAACAGGTCGATTTGAATTCGGCGATCTTGGGACCGGGGACCAGATCGCTCGGTTTGGTGTCAGGATTTCCTCCCTGAGCCTCTATTATCTCCCTGAGTTTTTTGTATGCCTTCCCCGTACGGACGATTCGGAGCGCTTCTTTCTTCCCGTCCTTCACGCCCGAGAATTCCAGCAACACGCCAGCGAGTGTGGTTGCCTTGTCCAGGAGATCTTTCGCCCCCTCCCTGTGGTTCATGATTGTCTGAAGCGCTTCTCTTGCCTCAAGTACCGGTCCTATCCCATGCCCTATGGGCTGTTCGCCAAGCGTGGACACGCAGTTTATCTTCATGCCCAGCTTTTTGCCAAGTTCCACGAACTGGTTTGCCAAAATCTCGAACTCCTCCTTTGTAGAGATTTTCGATTCCCTCCCCGTCGGTATGTCTATCACGACGTACTTCGCGCCCACTGCCTTCTTCTTGGACATGACGGATGGGAGGAGAAAGGGGTCTATCGCAAGTGGATATTCTATCTGTATGAATATGTCGTCCGCGGGAGCCAAATCAACAGAGCCGCCCCACACCAGACATCCATTCGTTTTGTTCACAACCCTCCTCACCTCCTCGAGGGTGAGCTCGACCGGGGCGAGGCATTCGAAGCGGTCCGCAGTCCCCGCGGGGGATGTGATCGCGCGGGAAGATGTTTTCGGGATTGTCAAACCAGCGGCGGCAACAATGGGGACGAAAACTATCGAGGTTTTATCCCCCGGACACCCCCCTATCGAATGCTTGTCATAGACTTCCTTTGTCCGCAGTTTAAGGGTTTTGCCGGTTTGTGTTATGGCCTTTGACAGGCTGGCGGTCTCGTTCATGTTCATGCCGTGATTGTAAAGGGACGTAACAAAAGCAGTTACCTCGATGTCGGAGAGCTTGTGGTTGACCGTGTCCTCAATTATGGAATATATTTCCCTGTCATGAAGCGTCTGCCCGTTGAGTTTCTTTTTTATGAAGGCCAGGGACTTGGGAGGCTCGGCGGCTTCCACCGAAACCCTCTCGTCAGGTTTTATGTCCAAAACTTCCTGTATCTCCTCGTAGAGTCCTATCTCCCCCTCCCTGACGATCTTTTCGGCCACGTTAACTATCGCCACGATCCTTTTCCTCCCGAATGACAGCTCAACCCTTTCCAGGGGTTTTATCCCGAGGTCATCCGCGTCATCCCTGTTGAGGATCACGATCGGTTTCTCGGCTTCAAGCTCAAGGAATTTAGCTCTTAACAACATACTATCCCACTCCCCATTTGTTTAAAGCATCGGAAAGCTCTTTCCTGTTTTTTGCGTATTCTTTCAGAGGGATCCCCTTCATTGCTGCTTCTAGCGATTGTCTCATCGCCTTCGCTCCTGTCTCGCTTCCCTTAGGATGTCCGTGAATCCCGCCTCCTGCCTGGATGATCACATTGGTTCCCATTCTTTCCAGAAGTTTTGGGATGCTGCCAGGATGAAGGCCTCCGGAAGCCACGGCAAAAACAGGCTTTATATCGAACCAGAACTGCTCGAGGACGTGCTTGCCTTCGGAAACGAATCTGCTCTCGATCTCCTCCTCAACTTCCGGGGTCTCGAAATCCCCCATCTTCCCCACCTTGGTAGTTCCTACATGTATCTGGTCAACCCCGATCAATCTCGCTAGTTTACCTATCACGACCATGGAGATCCCGTGTCTGGGATTCTTTGTGAGCGCCCCGTGCCCTGCCCTGTGCGCGTGGAGTATGAGGGAGAATTGATCGTTGTAGTTTCTCAGGGTTTGTAATCCTGACCACCCGACTGAAACGATATCAACCATTGCGTATTCGCATCCGTGTTTCCTGACGAAGTTCGCCCTCCTCATCATCTCGTGCGTCTCGCTGGTTACGTTGGGTATGTAGAATTTCCCTTCCCCTGTTTTTTCCTCGGCCCTGTCCCTCATCCTTAGGGTTTCCTCAACCCTTTTCTCGAATTTATTGAAGCCCATGCTCGTCAGGTTCTCGTCATCCTTCACGAGGTCCACCCCGCCGATCCAGGACTCGTAAGCGGATTTCGCGTGCTCTTTCTCGTTCAATCCCAACTTGGGTTTCACGATCGTGCCCAGCAAAGGGCGTTTCTTGATGTGCAGACGACTTCTCACGCCCTTTATCCCGAACTTCGGGCCCCTGAAGTTCTTAACATATCTCTCAGGCAGGCTTATGTCAAGCAAACGCAAGTTTCGAATCGCTTTCATCCCGAAGATGTTCCCCCCTATAGAGCTCATTAACTGAGGGACATTCCCCGGCTCGAACAGTTCAGGAGGATACGCGATCTTGATTATACGCTCACTTTTGTTTACAGAGAATACGTGGGGCTTCAATCTCGCTATCCTCGGCTTCATTGTTCCAACTTCTGTCCACGTCCCTATCGAACTCTCGCCTGCGAGGTGTTCGCATGCCTTTTCGAGAGAAATTCTGTTCGGCTCGAGAAAATATTCAGCTATAATCTCCTCCCTTCCGGGTCTGTACTTAAGATCAATGTATTTCATTCCAACCCCCTGAACATTATAATAATAAAAATATTGTATTTCATTTTTAATATATGAAAAACCTTGTTTTCGGACTTGTCCTGATTTTTCTCGCCGTTTCCATCCTTTTCACAACCTTTTCTTACATAAACTCCATAACAGGGAGGATAATCGAGAAATCCCCTTATCTCTCAACCGTGGGCTTCTCCCCTGTTTACGTGGATGTGGACAGCGAGAACATATATTTAACATCAGGCTGCAATCAGCTCGCGATGGTCACGAACGAGGTGCAAACGTATTCCATAGCGAAGGGCCTGCAGAACGTAACGGACGTCAGGCCGGACACCCACGAGTTGATCAGGGACGTGTTCGATCTGTACGGGATAGAGGTTCTGATGGTTAAGATTGATGATTTCAGGGGAGAGACCTATTATGCAAAGCTCCTGCTCCAGCAGGGAAACAAGATCCTCAATCTCGATTCCAGGCCGAGCGATGCGATAGCGATCGCCGTCCGTTTTGATTCCCCTGTATACGTGAAGAACGAGATAATGCAAAGGCAGGGGAGAGTGATCTGCTAGTCCTCCCCGTAATCTTTCTTGGTCGCGTACGCCGTTTCGGAAGCGTATTCATTCTTTACGGAATATTCGTCCTCAGAACCCGTATCCCTTAAACTGACAATGTATTTGTCCTCCTTTTCCTCTTCCTCATCTATCGATTTTTTTACAACTACCTCGAAAACCTTGTAGGGAGGATCGACCCTGCAGATCGTTCTGTTGGAGGTGGCGAACCTCCATATCTCCTTTCCTTTCAGATCAATTCTGTACAGATGGCAGTCCCAGCTCCCGAAAAGTAAGGAATCCTTCCAGACCGTTGGAGGAGACCAGACCTGGCCGGAGGTTTTGAACCTCCAGATTTCCTTCCCATTCGTATCAATACAGTAAAGGTTGTGATCTTCCGATCCGAAGTAAATCCTGTCCTTGTGTATGAGAACGCGCGTGGCAACAAGTCCTCCGGCCCGGAAACGCCATATCTCCTTACCATCGAGGGTTAATGCGTAAACGAAGCCGTCCCTTGAAAGGTGGTATAAAATGTTTTCGTGGACAATTGGAGAGGAAGAGTTCCCGTACTTCCCTGTGGGAAACCTCCACAGTTCCTTCCCCGTTTCCGCATCAACGGCGTAAAGGTTGTTGTCCATTGAAGCGAAATAAATCACTCCTTTGTAAACCTCGCTAGGAGCCTCGCTGTACAGCTCGTCCCCTGTCTTGAACCTCCAGATCTCTTTGCCCGTTTCCGCATCTATACAATAGAAGTTAGAATCCCCCGAGCCGAAGTATATCTTCCCTTCCCATTCGCTCGGGGCGTAAAAAACTGGACCTCCTGTCTTGGATCTCCATACCTCTTTTCCCTTCGAATCCAGACAGTAAAGGTTGGAATCGAGCGAGCCAAGGTAGAGACGTTTTTTGTGGCAAAGGATTTTTGTCGTTGAACCCTCTCTCACCCTGAATCTCCAGATCATTTTTCCGGTTTTCAGGTCAAGAGCGTAGATTGAACCCGCCAGATTCCCTGTGTACAAAATGTTATCATGTATTTCAGGCGTGTTCCCGCAGATCTGGCCGTCTGTCTTGAATTTCCATATTATTTTCCCTGTCTCGCAGTCAAGGGCGTAAACATACGAATCCATGGAATCAAAATACACGATTCCGTCTATTATCTTGGGAACGCAGTGAACGCTCCCTCCGGGACCCACACTGTAGATCCTTGTAACGAGTTCTTCAGCCTTCTTGATCTCGAAATCCTCCAGCTCAATATCGAACCCAGAGAATCCCGACCGCTCGAAATCCATATTAATTAAACTGTGCAAAAACAATATATAATATAGAGAATCTTAAATGGAAATCGGGTGATTGTTATAGCTGTTTGTGATTACACGTATGATGAGGAAGCGAGGAGATTGAGGATAAACTGCATGGGTTGCGTCTACGGGGCTTCGATCGAGGATTACGATGTGTGCATGTCGATGGTTATAGACAAGCTCCTCACGCTCAAGAACGTGAATTCGGTCGTTCTCGCGAAGGAGAGGGAATACGAATACTCGGGGGATCAGGTCAAGATATTGAGGGAGATCGCGAAGATTATAGAGGATGTTGTGAGGGAGAAGCTAATCTCCTATTCCAAACTCAGGCCGGACTTGTGTTCGAGGTGTTATCCGGACTTCCCCCAGAAGTTGCAGTACATAACGATCAATCTCCTTCGTCGTGATCCGATAGGAGCGTATGTTGAACTCACAAGGGAGAGAAGGAATCTGAAAATAAGAATGCAGAGGAAGACGAAGTGTTATTCCTGTTACAAGCATTATCTTGAAGGCATAATCGATCCCCTGCAGGAAAGGTTTGAGGGGACGGAGATAATAAAATTCGCCAAGCCGCATCTTTCGGGATATCACGTGGGAACGAGAGAAATTTACAGGCAGCTGTTCACCCCGAGCGTGCGTCCGAACTTCATGCTTACAAGGTATATGATCACCCCGCCAGAGAAAGGGAAGGTGGTGGACAGGTACAAAATAAAGGACACGCAGGTCGAGATATACAAGCTTCCCCACACGGCCAGCTATTTCTATCACGTCGTCCCCCCGGAGTTCGATCTGGCCGAGGAGAAATACGCTGTCCTTGATGCCGCTCGAAGGTATATGGCGACGCACAGGCCGAGAACGGCGGAGTTCGTTCGGTCGGAGAAAGTACGCGACGTGTTCTACAACATAGGGAGGGACATGATAAGGGAGATAGCGGATAAGATGGGGGTGTACATGTCCTCGGAAGACCTCGAGCAACTTGCGAACATCCTTACGAGGTACACCGCAGGGCTGGGGGTTTTGGAGATCCTCCTTTCTGATGATAGGATACAGGATGTCTACATCAACTCGCCCATAGAGACCCAGCCCATCCTCGTTTTCCACAGGGATTTTGAGGAATGCAACACCAACCTCATCCCCACAAGGGAGGACGCCGAATCATGGGCCACACGTTTGCGGATACATTCAGGGAGGCCCTTGGACGAGGCGAACCCCGTCCTTGACACGGATATCGGTGTTCCCGGGGGTAAAGCGAGATTCGCTGTTATAACAAAGGGATTATCACCGCACGGTTTCGGATTCGCGATAAGAAGACACAGGGACAAGCCATGGACTCTGCCTTTGTTTATCAAGGCAAAGATGATTGATTCACTGGCAGCGGGATTGCTTTCTTTCCTGGTGGACGGAAGCGTGAGCATGCTCGTGGCGGGTGGAAGGGGATCAGGAAAGACAAGCGTTCTGGGTTCTATCATGCTGGAGATACTCCCGAAGACAAGGATAGTCACGATCGAGGACACGCTGGAACTTCCCGTTGAATTTCTGAGGGATTTGAACTACAACGTGGAATCGCTTAAATCAAGGTCGGTGATAACGAGGATAGAATCCGAGATGCCCGCGGATGAGGCTTTGAGAACGGCTCTGCGTCTGGGAGATTCCGCCCTGATCGTCGGCGAGGTCAGGTCTGTCGAAGCCAAAGCATTGTACGAGGCCATGCGTATAGGCGCATTATCGAACGTGGTGGCAGGGACTATACACGGAGAATCCGCATACGGGGTTTACGACAGGGTCGTGAACGATCTGGGCGTGCCGCCGACAAGTTTCAAGGCGACCGATATCATACCCATATGCAAGTCATTACGTTCAGCGGATGGATTACACCGTTTCAGAAGGCTGACAGAGATAACAGAGGTTAGGAAACACTGGGACACGAATCCCGCGAAGGAGGGGGGTTTCGTGAATCTAATGGAGTATTCAGGAAAGGAGGACAAATTAAAACCGACCGATACGCTGGTTAATGCGGAATCAGAGGTTATCAATAGGATAGCTTCTTATGTTAAGGAATGGTCCGGGAATTGGGAAGCGGTCTGGGAAAACATAAAGTTACGGGCGAAGATAAAGGAAACGCTCGTGAAACTCTCCGAACAGCTTAAGATTCCAGAGCTTCTCGAGGCGGGATGGGTGACCCGATCGAACTCCGAATACCACCTGATAGTGGAAAGGCTCAGGAACGAGACAGGGGCGGCTGAACACGCCCAGGTTTTCAAGGAATGGGAGACCTGGTTAAAGGGGGAATTAAAGGGAATCAAGTAATACAATCGGGGTTTTAAATTCTTTTTATCAGACAAAGAACAATTAATAAACATGATGGGTTTTTTCCGGAAAAAGAAGAAAGAGGAGGGGGACACGGCTGAGGATTTTATAAAGCAACACCGAAGGTTACAGATGCCCCCAACCGGGACAATGCCGAGCATAGTTTCAAGGGAATTCAAGATCTTCAAGAAAAAGGAAGGGAAACGTCTGACATGGTTCGAAATTCTTGCCAAATTCTCAGGTAAGATACTGAAGGCGAATCCTGATGAGAACACAAGGAAAGAAATGGAAAGCGCGATATCCTTTACTGGTCTGAGGGTTACCCCGCAGGATATAATGGGTTTGGTTGTGCTTGATCTGATAATTTTCGTTGGCGTTGCCGTCGTTCTTTCAATTTCCGGTTTAATGCCCCTGGTTGGCTCCATGTTCATTGCGGCTTTGGGGATAGGTCTGGCATACTACTTCCTGAGGTATCCCGTGAACCTCTTGAAATCTTACAGGATACGCGCCTCCTCACAGGTTGTTTTAGCTGTTCTTTACATGGTTGTTTCCATGAGGATATCCCCAAACCTGGAGAATGCATTGAGGTTCGCCTCCGCGAACATCTCCGGACCTCTTGCATGGGACATGAGGAGACTCATATGGGACATAGAGATGAAAAAGTATTATTCCGCCTCGCACGCCCTGACTGACTACATTGCAAAGTGGAAATCTGAGAATGAGGAATTCGCTGAATCACTTAGGCTGATAAGGGACTCGCTGACCCACCCCAGCGGGCGTTCAGAAGCGATCCTTAACGAGGCACTCGAGGTGATACTGGAGGGGACGAAAACAAGAATGAAACATTACGCGCAGGAACTCAGCATGCCCGTCACGATCATCCACATGATGGGGATAATTCTTCCCGTCATGGGTTCTATCATGGCTCCGCTGGCCGCGGTATTTCTGGCCGAGATGGTCAGGCCGGAATATTTCGTGATAGGATACAACATCCTTTTACCTTTGTTCCTGATATGGTTCATAAATTCCATCCTCAAGAAAAGACCTACCACATTCTCGCAGGTGGACATATCCAAGCATCCGGACCTCCCCCCGAAGGGGAATTTCCTTATCAGAAGAGGGGATACGAAGTTGATAATACCTGTCCTTCCCATATCCATAGCAATCGGTCTGCTCTTCATACTGCCTTCAGTTTACTTCTTTGCCGAAAACCCAGGGATAATGTTCCCTTCGGAAGGGATGGAAGTAGAATTCCAGCATTCCCCTTTCTCCCTCGCCATGTCATGTTTTTTAATATTGGGCATAGGGTTTTCGCTTGCAAGTTACTTCCTGCTGTCTAATTACCAGAGATTCAGGATACAGAACAACATTCTCAAAACCGAGGGAGAGTTCGAGCTGGCGCTCTTCCAGCTCGGGAACAGGATATCCGGAGGGACGCCCACAGAGCTCGCCTTAGAAAAATCCATAGATGACGTTAAGGATCTCACCATCGCAGGCCTCTTCATCATGACCCTGAGGAACATAAGGAACCTCGGGATGACCTTCCGGGAAGCTTTATTCCACCCCAAATGGGGTTCTGTCGCCTACTACCCGAGCAGGCTGATAAAGAACATAATGTACATGATCGTTGACATCGCAAAGAAGGGCGTGAAGTACGCTGCGGAGGGTATGTTAACAGTTTCCAGATACCTCCGCAACATCCGGGAGACACAAGAATACCTGCGGGATCTTCTCCAGGAATCGGTTTCCTCCATGACCTTCCAGGCATACATGCTCACCCCCCTGGTCACGGGCCTCATCGTTTCCATGGCGCAGATAATCATAAAGGTTTTGACCATCCTGACCAGACAGCTGGCAGAGCTGAGCATGGGAACGGAACTCCCCGTTGACATATCGGGAGGGCTGTTCGGTGAAACCGGGATGGCGGTCTCCCCTGAAATCTTCCAGCTCATAATAGGTATCTATCTTATCGAGGTTATATTCATTCTCGCGCTCTTCATAACAAAGATAAGCCAGGGAGAGAACAGAACCGCTCAGTGGTATATGACGGGGAAGATGTTAATAGTTTCACTGTCCGTCTATTTCATGGTAGCTATGGGGGCTTCCATGATGTTCGGGGAAATGATAACGGAAGCCGTTTCTTCCATAGGGATAACATAGAAAAAGGGCCGCAGCCGAGATTTTCTTCACTTTTGGCCAACCGCTTTTGTGCAAGCAGTCGCTGCCGGAAAGTGGTTTTGAACTCGGGCTAGGAGCTTTCAGTGAACTTTTTCCCGAGGGTTTTTGCGACTTGCGACAGCGTCCGGAAAAGGCTCACCACAGGCTCCTGTGCTAACCACTACACTACCGCGGCCATGGTTTAATATTTATGACAATTCCTTTTAAAAATGAAAATTACTTCTCCTCGGGCCTCATGAAAGGGAATAATATAACGTCGCGGATTGAGGGGGAATCCGTCAAGAGCATGGTCAATCGGTCGATCCCTATGCCTATACCCGAGGTCGGGGGCATCCCGTATTCGAGAGCGTGTATGAAATCCTCGTCAAGCCTCTGGGCTTCCTCGTCTCCCTTCCTGAACCTCTTTTCCGCCTCTTTCCAGTAGGCCTTCAGCCTTTCGGGATCGTTCTCTTCCGAGTAGGACAGGCCAAGCTCCCAGCCGTTTATCACGGGCTCGAAGGATTCCACAAGCCTTGGATCATCCTTCTTGATCTTCGCGAGTCCCGCCGCCTCGATCGGGTAATCGTGAACTATGGTGGGCTGGATCAGTTTGGATTGAACTTTGTCCTCGAAAACCTTTATCACAACCTCTCCCCAGCTGTCGCATTTCGAGATGTCAATCCCCAGTTTTTTCGCTGCCCTTTTGGCTCCTTCGAAATTCTTATCCACGAAATTAACCTTGGTGTGTTTTTTAACCGCCTCCAGAAGGCTTGTCCTCTTCCAGGGTGGCTTCAGGTCTATAACCTCCCCTTGGTAAACTATCTTGGTTTTTCCGATAACCCTTTTCGCCACGTAACTTATGATCTCCTCGCAGAAGTGCATGTTGTCTTTATAGTTCGCGTACGCCCACATGGTCTCCATCTGCGTGAACTCCGGGTTGTGTAACCTATCGATCCCCTCGTTCCTGAAATCGGTTGAGAATTCGAATATTTTTTCGTAACCCCCCACAATTAATCTCTTAAGATAAAGCTCGTTCGATATTCTCATGTACACCTTCATGTCGAGCGCGTGCAGTTTCGATTCGAACGGTCTCGCTGCCGCTCCCCCGTATATGGGCTGTATAATAGGGGTATCCACTTCAACGAATCCTTTTTTCATCAGGAATTCCCTCATCGCATTGACTATCTTCGAACGGGTATCGAAAACCTTTCTGACGTCCGGGTTTATGATCAGGTCTATGTATCTCTTCCTGTAACGAAGCTCCTTGTCCTTCAGGCCGAACCATTCCTTCGGGAGGGGACGAACGGATTTCGTTAGCAGTTCGAAATCCTTGACCCATACGCTCAATTCGCCTCTCTTCGTCCGGACAACAAACCCCTTTGCACCTATTAAGTCTCCCGTGTTGATCATCCCCCCAAAGAACTCGAATCTCTTTCCTCCCACTGTTTTTTCCTCTATTATCAGCTGTATCCTGCCTGAGAAATCCTCAAGGTCAGAAAAGATTAAACCGCCGTGCTTCCTTACGGAGCGTATCCTTCCCGAGATTGCAGTACGGAAGTTCGCCCGCCTTTGACCCTTGCCCAATTTTGAGAATTTCGAAACCAGATCCTTTACATAGTGGGTCTTTTCGAACCTTCTCTTGTAAGGATCGTTGGTTTTTCTCAGATTATTTAGCTTGGCCAGTCTCTCCTCCATCTCTGAAAGCGATTGTTCTTTCAAGATTCCACCCATATGCTTTCGAAGTAACCCTCAAACTGCCGGGCAAGGGGAACCGAATATATTATCACGTTCGCCTCGTGGTTCTTTTCGATCGAGTGGTAGCCCCAGTTAGTGGAGCCCACTATAACTATTTTGGAGTCAATTATAATAAGTTTGGAATGGGTTGTTATTTCTTTCGAATCGAACTTTATGCCAATCCCGTTCTCTTCCAGTATGCTAACAACCGGCTTTTCCGTCAGGTATTCGTCAGTTATTATCCGAACGTCCACACCCCGCGAAGCGGCATCCCCCAGATCGGCGAGAAGCGAATTTACAAGGCTCTCCGGATAATCCGGATAATATTTTATATCGAACATCACCATGTGGATCGAACTTTTCGCTTCGGATATTAGGTTTTGAACCCCTCGAAAATAATCCCTGTCGGTCAGCAAGGCAACCTGATTCTCTCGAACATCCACGGGCTTTTGCGAAAGTGTGTACGTTATGAACATCCCTAAAAATAACCCTATAATGAAAATAAAAACGACAACGGTAAATCTCTTTTTTGCTCTCGGCATAAAAATAATTTAAATCTTGTTATTAAAATAATTACGAACCCAGAAAAGCATAAAAGAAAGGAAAGCGAATTAATTAATATATTCGGAATGCTTGAGGGTCGCATGAAAGGGGATATTCTTGGTTTCGGGGTATTGCTAACCTTATCATTACTTTTACTTTTGTTCGCGCCCTCCATCATGGCTGTGACCAGCTCCAAGGGGGCCTTCACGGTTACGCCGGACATGATATACATCAACTGGACCAACGGGACCATAAACGTAACGTCGAACTCGAACAACCTCACCGTAAAAATAGACAACTCAAGCACGCAGATATATTCGAACTATTCCCAGTACAACAGATACGCTATCGGGAGCTACAAGAGCCTGACTGACACCACGTGGAACCTCTGTTTCAATTCCACCCCGCCGTATAACATGAAGTTCAAGGTCCAAGACGAGATGGGTTCCCACACGACAACGAGCAAGGTCCTTAACGAAACTAACATGACCCTCTTTTATTTAACTCCCTACATGCTCTGCCCCCCGGGTAAATACTACGGGTATTTCTACATCAAGAACGTGACCCAGCCTACGGAGAACCTCACCATAAACGTATCCTTTCAGATCCCGATAAGCGAGGAAAACACCTTCAACCTTACGAAAAATTCGGGATTCTTCAACGGTTCGCTGGTTTTAAACCGTGGGTATTACCATTCCTACCACTTCAACACCAGCATCGCGGAAAACGCGACGGCTTTGACCATAAGGCTGTGGACTTCCCCAACGAATGACATAGATATCTTCCTTTACGACGGTTCCGGGAACTTCGTTTCGAAGTCCATAAACCGCTCTTCTTCCCTGGAGGAGATCGTCTACGATGTTACCCCGGAGATGTACGAGCTCAGGGTTTACGGGAATGTTTCCTCGGATTACAACGGTCTGATCTCATTCTCAACGCTCAACGTAACTGATTCTGGGGGGTCGGGAATAAGCTCGATAAATTTCGGTGAACTGGACGCGAACGAGACCTCCTCAAACCAGGTATTCGTTCTCACCAATGAGGATGATCAGACCCTTGCAAACGTGATGGAGAGGAAGGAAATCTATCACGTTGACCAGTGGCTGAACCAGAGCGGCAACGGGACGTTCAGACTACTCGTCCCTTCCTTTGCCGAGAAGATAAAGGTCAGACTGGAATGGAAAAACGTGACGGGGGCGGACGCAACCAACTGGACCTTGTTCCTCAGGGATGCGAACGGGGTGTTGGGGGGGACCTCCAACTCGAAACACCTGAACGCTAAAAAGGTAACAGGTTCTTCTGTTCTTGAGGAGTACATAGAATACACGGATTCTATCTCCACCAGCAATGACGGCTTCTGGAACATAACGGTCAAAAAGAACCAGAGCGGATCCCTGGACAACTACAACCTGACCGCGTACGTATACGTTTCGAACATCTGGATAAAGACCAACTACTCGACCGCGAACTTCAACGCTTCACAGGACAGGTCA
>SMTZ1_10000455_pt1 | contig 42549 bp, 35 predicted proteins | sample DeeMarSWOR136_30_FD_25667 | JGI IMG/M metagenome (IMG submission 25667) | reverse complement strand
CAATCATATTCTTTTTCTGTAATAATTAATGGTTTAGGGGAAAAACTAACATTTTCATATATTTCTTGGAATGACTTTGGACCTTTCGCAAGTATTATTAAAATTTCACGTCTTACTTTATTATCAAGGATCCATGGAATTTCAGGGTCATCCCATGGCTTAGATGTTGCAAAATCGAACCAAGGTTGAATTTCATCAATGTTAATTTTACCTATGAAACGATAATTATGATATTTTGTATTTTCTTTCATTATTTTATCCTTTTTCTTGTTTTTTTAATTTAGATATTTTAATAATTTATTCTTCTTGAAGCATTGCTTCAATAAGTATTTGTATAGCTTCTTCTTCAGTTAACCCCTTTGCTTGGAGTACATCAAGCCACTTTTGAGGAAATCTTCCTAAAGAAGCCTCATGGGAAACACTGGATGTTGGATCTATTGCTCTGATAAAAGGGCGAGCTCTACATATAGATCCCTTTCCTAGCACGATCTCATTACATTCAACATGACCATTACATTGTGGTGCATTCCCCTCAGTAATCCCATACATCAAAACTTCTCCACCATCTTTAGCTGCAGCTTTCATTTTAATAATACTTCGAGCATTCTCCCCCTCAAGAAAAACAGAATCTCTAATTCTTATTGAATCTTTTTTACACTTTCCAAAAGCTTTAATAGTGGATTTAATCACACTATTTTTCATAGCATAAATATCAATCATGATTTTGACTTTTCCTGGGGTTCCTCGCGTAAGATTAAAATTATTTTCAAACACACTATTTTCTCCAACGTACATAAAACCAACTGGTGCAACCAAAGCTCCTGAGTTTTCACCATGATAATGAGTTTCATTATAAGTAAAATTACAATTCTTTCCAATATAAAAATGTCCAAACATTTTATGAATGAGACCATCTGCTTTTGGAAAACTACAATGTGCTTGTACAGTTACATTTGTATTATCTTCTGCTATTATTCTTGGAAAAATTTCTTGAACACCACTTTCTTTATTTACACCAAAACATAAATGAACAGGTTCTTCAATTTTAGTTCCTTCTTTTATTATAATATCTGCTACGATCCCATTTTCAATTTCCTTTCCTTTTAAAATTACACCCTCTACTTGCTCTATTCCACTAATCTTATTGAAATTTAAGAGAAGTTTCGCCCCTTTTCCATGCCCAGGCATAAAATCTCTAATATCAATATTATAATCTTCTAAGCTTTGTAAAATTTCCTCCGGATAATCCCTATTACTCATAAATCATCAACTCCTTCAAATATTTTGTCAATATAATCTTCAGAGAAGCAACGTTCTCCATTTTTAAATAAAGCTCGTTTACAAAATTCTTTAAGACCTGCTTTTTTACAATATCTTAACATAACTTCAGGGAATTCATCTGTAATTAAAGCATTACCATACCACATCAATGTTCCATAATCCGCAACCATCCCAATATCTTCACGATGAGTGATAAGTAGAATTGTCATGTTAAGTTGTTTTATTCTATTAAAAATACTGAGAAAATCTTCAACTATTATAACATCTAATCCAGAATCAGGCTCATCTAATATAATCAATCGTGGCTTCATTGCAACCACTGCTGCTAACTCAATTCTTTTTCTTTCTCCTCCACTTAATGATTCATCTATAAACCTGTTAAGATATTTTTCTGGTGGTAAATTTACAATTTTTAATGCTTCACTTACATTTTGTTCTAAATTTTTCTTTTCTTTAATTCCTAAAGAGATATATTTAAAGACAGTTAATCCATCAATTCGAGCAGGTTCTTGCCAAGCCAAAGTTATACCCAATTTTGCACGCTCAGTTATACTCATATTTGTAATGTCGATTCCATCAAAGTAAATTTTTCCTTCTGAAGGTTTATAATTAGTTAAGCCCATTATAGCATATGCAATTGTTGATTTACCTGAACCATTTGGACCTATGATTGCATGGATTATTCCCTCTTTAACTCCAAATGAAATCTTTTCCACTATTACACGTTTTTGATCTAATGTTGGAATAGTTAGATCTTTTACTTCTAAAATCACATCTTATCACTCATTTTTTTCTAAAAAAAATTTATAGAACTCAACTATGATATTAAATGCTCTTTTTAATAAAAATATAAATTTTCTCCCAAATACTTTTTAGTCAGAAATACACAAGATCAATTCTATAAATGGACTGTAGTAAATAACTTAAAAAAGACCTTTAATATTATATTCTTAGAATTTAATATAAATCTTAGAAACAAAATTTGCATAATTTTAAAATAATTTCAAAATGTGAAACTAATGGTAAAGAAAGAGTATGTCTGCGAAAAGGGGAAAAAAAGCAGTATAATCATTGAAGACTTTTCTAATTTACGAGGAGGAGCTACAATAATTTTGGGTTTTGCTGGTATCGGCTTAATCGGCCCAATTGTAGCCAATACATTAATAGAGCAGATACCTGATGTTAAAGAAATTGGATTTGTCACAAGTGAGTATCTTCCTCCAATAAGTGTTTTCTATGCTGGAGTTCTAAAACATCCTTTTAGAATACTTTATTCTCCAAAATTCAACCTAATTATTGGTGTTTGTGAAGTTCCTTTTCAAGTATCTACAGCGTATAACGATCTTGCTAAAACTATATGCAATTGGGCTTTGTCTGAAGACATTAAGGCAAAAGAAATAGTAATTTTTCAAGGTATACCCCAGAGAGGTATCATTGACGATTATCCTGTTTATTATGCTGCTGAAGAAAATATGATGAAATATCTTGAGAAATTTGGGATTGAAAAAGTTGAGAAAGGAATCATAGTGGGACCAGAAGCGACTGTTTTAAACGAGGCATTAACAAATAGGCTAAATGCTTATGCCTTATTTACTCCAGTATTAGAAATCCCTACTCCTGAGGGTGCAGCAAGTATTTTAGAGGTATTAAACCAAATTTATAACTTGAATATAGAAACAAAAAACTTAATAGAACAAGGAAAAGAGATTAAGGCAAAAATGCTAGAACTAGCCCAAAAGGCACAACAATATCAACAACAACAACAACAACTTCCTGGAAAAGAGGGATATACCCAATATTTTCAATAAATATTTTATTTTTTCTGATTTTTTTATTAATTTTAATTGATAATCTATAAAAAGCAATTTTAAAATTCACGTTTATTTAAGTAAATTGAATAAAGACATCTTACAATTAATAAAGGTATTACTTGAGGTAATTTGTTATTAAAGAAAAATTTGTTCCTGTACAAATTGATCAGGAATTATGTTTACGATGTGAACGGTGTTTACGAGCATGTAAAGCCAAAGCAATTTATTTTGAACATGCAATCAGAAAAGTTGATTATACCAAATGTAAGGCATGTCTTAATTGTGTTCAAGTGTGTCCAAGAAATGCTATAGAAGTTACCTCAGTACTCAATCCTGATCAAATCATTAGTATTAAAATTGATCATGAAAAATGTAACATGTGTGAAGATTGTTTGGATGAAGATGGAAAATTTTGTCCAAAAAATCTTTTTTATAAAGATATTGTAAAAAAAGTGGGAAGAGAAGAAGAAGGAGTTAGATATAAATATAAAGAAATAGCTAAATGCCAAGGCTGTTTAAAGTGTGAATTATCTTGTCCAGAAGGAGCAATAGAACCAGTGAGATATGAAATCTAAAATCATGATATTTCTTTAATCTTTTCAACAATTATTCCCTTAATTTCAGAGAACTCGGATATAACTTTAATCCCTTCAAGATTTTTTAGTTTCTTAATATTTTCCAATTCAATATCTCTTATTTTCAATATTAAGGGTGAACCATCTGGGCGAGATGTGACAATTGGTTCAGTATCCTGATCTGATGGGAAAATGTATACTTCTTGACCACCCTTTATTGCTTGTGCCACACAATTAGTAATTAGAGTGTCAGCAATTCCAGATACAATTTTAGCAACTGAATTAGCAGATACAGGACAGACAATAAACATATCATAATTACCGAGTTGTAAAGGACCCGCATAGAAGGGGATATTAGGTGTTTTTTCTACTTTTACTTTTTTAACTACTTCTGTCAATAATAGCCACTTTTTATACCACTTTACTACTGCAGCGCCTTCTTTTGACAAAATTACAGTTAGATCTATATTAAAATCCTCTTGCAATTCTTTCATTAAATCAATTGATTCTTGAAGTACATAACCTGTTCCTGTTATTCCCCACATAAGCTTCATAACTTTCTGATCACCTTTCTTCCTCGTATAATCTTGGCAGAAATTCAGTAAAATAACCTATTTCTTCGATATTGTGTTTTCTCAAATCTTCAATGAATGAATTTGGGATTTGAGCTGGTAAACGAAATGTTGATCGAAAGAGTGTTCCATTAGGAATTGAGCGATATTCATGCAAAATCCAACTAATAGGTTCATTTTTATCATTTAAAACACATGCAGTATTCTTATGCTCATACTCTATCTTTATAGGTATCGAGTTAGGATTTTCCCAACGGATCCTTAATGTTGTTGGTCTTCCTTGGATGATTTCAACAACACGATGTATAGCTCCCACATGACCCTTCACACTTCCAGGAGAAACTTCCCATTCAAAATTCAAATGATTTATGGTCTTTAGGATGCCATAATCTATAACGTTCTGAATTATCAATATGATCCCACCACCAATCAATCATTTCAGGAGAAACACCAGAGAGTCTATGTTCTATGATTAGATCAATAGTCTCATTATTAGATCTTATATGATTCATTTTTATGCTTTGATTAGCGATTTTAGAAGTATAAATAATTCTTAATTTATGAAAAAATAGCTTTATTTATAAAACCTAATAAAAAGAATTAATAATTTAAGCATTATAAATATTTAATTAGAGTTAACTAAAATTAGTACTTTTTAAACAAATATGACTCTGTCAAAGTATATTTACTTAGATAATGCTGCAACGACTCCAATGGATCCTCAGGTTATTGAAGTGATTAATAAACATTTCAAGGAGACTTATGGAAATTCTTCAAGTTTACACTCGGTAGGCCAAAAAGCTGGCCAAATATTATTAAAATCACGAGAAACTGTAGCTTCCTTAATTAATGCGAGTAGAGACGATATTTTTTTTACTTCTTCAGGAACAGAAGCAGATAATCTCGCCATTTTTGGAGTTACTTCAAAAAATAAGGAAAAAGGCAATCATATAATTACTTCTACAATTGAACACCATGCAGTAGAAAATCCATTTAAAAAATTAGAGAAAAAAGGATTTGAGACTACTTTTTTATCTGTTAACAATTATGGTTTAATTGATATTGGAGAATTAGAAAATGCTATTACAGATAAAACAATTTTAATCAGTATTATGTTTGCCAATAATGAAATTGGTACTATTCAACCAATTAAAGATATTGGGGCTATAGCAAAAAAACACGATGTTATTTTTCATACAGATGCAGTACAAGCTTTCGGTAAAGTTCCAATAGATGTAAATGAGATGAATATTGATTTACTTTCTGCTTCAGCTCATAAATTGTACGGTCCAAAAGGAGTAGGAATGCTGTATATTCGTAATAAAGGAGTAAGAGAAGGTTGGGGAAAATATATTGAGCCTATTATGTACGGTGGAGGTCATGAAAGAGATATGAGACCGAGTACTGTTAATGTTCCTGGAATAGCAGGTTTTGCAAAAGCGGTAGAACTAGCAAAAGAAGAAATGGAGCGAGAGTCTAAGAGACAGATAAAATTAAGAGATAAAATTATTACTTGGGTAACTCAAAACCTTGCTTATACCTTTCTCAATGGGCATCCAACTCAACGTTTGCCGAATAATGTAAATTTAGGATTTAAATATATCGAAGGAGAGTCCATTGTATTAGATTTAGACTCAGAAGGAATTGCAACTTCTACAGGTTCTGCATGTTCCTCTGAATCTCTTGATCCAAGTCATGTGCTCTTAGCAATTGGATTAAACCATGAAGAAGCTCACGGTTCTTTGAGAATCTCTATAGGAAGATTTACAACCGAGGACGATGTAGACTATTTCTTAAAAAAAATACCTTCTATCATTAAAAGATTACGAGATATATCACCACTTGTGCCAAAATAGCTAAATATCAGTTTTATTTATCCAAAAAAGAATACTAATATTGATAAATAGCCAATTGATAAAATGATATGAATTATAGCAAAAGTAGCTCCAACTTTCAATAATCTTTTAAAGTTCAAATTCTCAACGGCATTGTTTTGAGCAATTTTTAATGTCATTACATCGCAAGCTGCACCTTGAGGAATTAGATTTCCTCCAATATTTACAGCTATTATTAGAGAATAGTATAATGGAATAGAAGAAAAACCAAAATCATTTATTAATAGAGCTACTATTGGAATAAAAATTAAAGCCGTTGGAGTGTTTGCTACGAATCCCGAAACTAAACTTACAATAATTAATATCAAAAAACTTACCATAAAAGGACTCAAATTCTGAAAAGGTATCCCCACAAAAAGATCTTCAAATCCCGCTTCAAGAAGACATCCAATAACAACATATAAAGAAATAAAGAAGAATATTATTTCCCACTCAATATCTTTTAATATATCGCTCAATGATTTCTTTGTATATTTTTTATTAATTATAACTAAAAGAAATGCAGAGATTGCTGCTGTTAAATAAAGCAAGGGTAAAATAGCAAAAAGAATAATAGTAATAATAATTGCTATGCTATTAATATAAAACATTTTTTTATTTGAAACCATAACATTTGCATCTACGAGATCTAAAACAAAACTCTTTTGAAGATCTTCAATTTGAGGTTCTTTGCTTAAAAGAACTCTTTCAATTAAGAAAGCAGTGATAAATAACAGAAAAAATGAAAAACCCCAATAATATATAATGAAATATACAGTGTTTAAGTTAAATTCAGTTGATATAATAATATTCTCACCACTTGAAAATGGGGTTATAATGGAACCAATATTTATACAAATAGTCATTCCCAATAAATAAGTACCTGCCCGGATTTTTAGAAAACGACAAAGTCGTATTACAACAGGAGCTAATATTAGAACCACCACAACATCGCTAATTATAGCTGCCAGTAATGTTGTAATAATACGAATCAAATAAAAGAAGGTCTTTCTATTACCCTTTGATATTTTAAATAATTTTACAGCCAAATATTCTAAAATATTTGAATCTTGAGCAATTTTTGTAATAACACTCATACATAAAATGACGATTATAGCTTCAAATTCAATAAATCCAATAAAATCATTAATATTAAGATTTTTAGTTATTCCTGTTATTGTAGCAGCTATAAAACAGCATAATAATGAAATTGCTACAAAATCTAAATTTTTTGAAGTATAACTAATTAAAATAATAACAAAAATTATGAAAATGATTACAAGGAGTATTAAATCCATAATGTTTATTGTTATGAATTAAATTATTTTTAAAATAAATAGAAAAGAATTTAAACTTGATCAATTCTTTTTTAAAATAGATCTTCTTAACCTATTACATGATGGTATTTGAATGAATATTTCTATCTGAAATATAAAGAATGAGGTTTTAGTCTTAGTGAAGGGGGAAGTGGTATATTGTCGCTTAACTGATGTTGGACGTAGTATAAATTTGAAAAAAGCAAAAAATCTTATACCTAATATCAAAGATAAAAAAATAATAAAAACAAAAGATACACCATCTTATGTTGATTTTCCAGATCCTTTAGTTTTAGAAGTAACTCTTTTAGTTTCATCTGAATTTAAAACTATTGAAAATATAATTCTTTATATCAAATTATACGCAGATGGAGTAATTTCGTTGGTTGCAAGAGTCATATTTTACGATTTATCTTTTAATGAATTACATACGCTAAAACGAATTAAATTTAAAACATCTGAAGGAGAATTTCAAATAAATGATTTGTTAAAATATCATCATAACAAAGTTTTGACACAAATAAAAGAATGTGTGGAGGAAGAAGGATATATTTTTGGTGATTCAGAGCACGAAAAATATACACTATATTGCATAACTGATAATATTGAGAATCCACAAGAATTTATTCATAAAGAGAGAGATTATATTTCAGCCTTACTTATGGGAGAAAAACCTGAATTGAATTTAAGTCAATATCAAATTAATCAAACTCTAACACAGACTTTCTCATTTTTAAACAATGATCTCATCTTATTTGACTATGATAGGGGTTTAATTATTGATCCAAATTGTGATTATGAAGATGTCTTACTTGTAGTGGAAATTGCAAATTATCAGCTGCTTGAATTACGTGCGTTAGATAAATTATTAGACAGAAGATTAGATATAGCAGAGAGAGATATCAGGAATATTTATTTTAAAAGCAGAACCTTATTTGGAAGATTAAAAAAAAAATTAGGGCGGTTAATTAGATTACAATATGATCTATTATTTTTATTAGAAAATATTGAAAACGTTTCAAAATTAATTGGAGATTATTATCTAGCACAAATCTATAGTCACTTAAGCGATTTATTTCATTTGAAACAATGGAGTGATAGTATACGGCATCGTCTTGAGACATTACAAAATATTTATAATGTAACTCAAACAAATATTAATGAAAAATTCCTACTTTATGTTGAAATTTTACTTAGTTTTATTTTTATTATGGAATTTATCTTAATATTATTACAATATTTCCTATGATATTATTTTAATCCAAGTCTTTTTTCTGTGGCTTCTAAAATTCTCTTCAACATTTCTTTATAAGATATATCAGCAAATTTAGCCATTTTTGCAAGATGTCCATCCCAACACCATCCAGGATTAGGATTTACTTCTAAAAGCTTCGGATTTCCATTTGCATCTAGTCGCCAATCAAAACGCGCATAATCACGGCATTCTAATCTCTCGAATAATTTTAATGACCAAGTTTCTATAGATTGTGCGATTTCTAAAGGTAATTGCGCTGGTTTTGAAGTAATATTCCAGTAGGGTGAATTCGGTATCCATTTTGCTTCATAACCACAAATTTTTGGTAAATCTGGAGGTAAGCATGAATAATCTTCTTCTATTATTGGAAGGATAATATACTCTTCAGGAAGATTTCCTATAATACCTACTGATAAATCTTTTCCTGTTAGAAATTGCTCTATTAAAATTGGTTTATCATATCCGAATTTATCTCGAATATCTCGAATTGCATTCAATAGATCCTCTCCATTATTTACCACACTTTTCTGAGTAATACCAAAACTTGAGTCTCCAAAATTTGGTTTGACAATGACAGGAAAAAATAACGGTAAATCAATGACATTATCTTCAGGTTTGATATATATTGCTTCTGGCACAGGAATTTCTAATTGCTTTGCAACACCTCGTACTAATGATTTATCATAACAAAATGCTAGACATTGTGGACCAGAACCTGAATAAGGCACCTTTAAAATTTCCAAGAGGGCTGGAATATGCAATTCCCAGCGAGGGTCATTAAAATATCCCTCATCACATAAGTTAAAAACATAATAGATTTTTCCATTTAATTTTTGTAAATCTTGAATTACTTTGTTATGTTCATTTAAATAGATAAAATTATATTCATTAAGGTCTTTTAGTGCCGCCTTTAATTGATCAATAGTATAAAAATCATCATCATCAAAAATTGTTGTAGGTTTAAGCAAATCAGGTTTATTTGGATCTCCAAATAAAACAACGATATTTTTTTCTGTAGATTTTATTTTTTTCCTAATTTGAGTCCAATCTTTTTTTACAATAGCACTAATTATTAGCCGTTGTTCCATCATTCCTAAATCTTGATCTCGTTGAGAGTTAGGATTGATTGTACCATTAAAAAGTATCTCACTAAAACCTGCTTTTTCTAAAAGTTGTGAAATGTTATCTTTAGAATAAAGTCTTTCAGCATAGAATTGATCTACAAGAACTCCTTGATTAACATGAGTTATAACTTCTCGTGAAATCAATCGTTGTTTATCTAATGATAATGACCTCTCTCGACATACAAAATAATTTTTATCAATCCATTCCCACGAGCGTGATTGAAAGTTATTTATTAAATATTCTCCATCACTAATGTCTATTAGAATCTTACCCCAAGGTTTTAATACGCGAAATACCTCCTTTAAAACTTTAAAATCATCATTTATTGCCTCAAAATAACCGAAACTATTACCTAAAATCATAACGAAATCAAAAGTATCTGGAGGATATGGTAATTTTCGAGCATCACCTTCTCGAAATTTGCATATTACACCACTTTTTTTAGCATTGGTTTTTGCTTTTTGAATCAAAAATCTTGAGCGATCTAATCCTTGAACATTTATAAATCCTCTTTTTGCCAGTTCAATGGTGTGCCTTCCCTGTCCACAACAAAGGTCCAAAATGTGATGATCTGGTGATACATCTAGTATTTTTGAAAAAATATTGACTTCATTAGACGTAATATTTTGATCATCAACTACATCTCCATCTGTTTTCAAGTAATATGCATTAAAAATATTCTTCCACCAATCTCTTCTCACATATTCCTCTAAATTTGAGATTGGACCAAGACATACCGGAGTATTCTTTGAATTTTTTTCTATATTTACTTTTTTATTATGAGCTATGACTGAATTATTCATTTTCACTACTTTTTTTATTAATTTTGATTTTCAAATTAGTAATATCTATTTTACAGTTTTTATGAGTAGCATTAAGAAAAATGTAATAGATATAATTTAAATTTAAAAATAGAAATTCATGATTCTTGTGTGATATAATTTCATGTCCATTAAAATACAGTACTTTCTCAAACATTTCTATTTTTCAAATCATCCATATCTAAGGATGTATTACATAAATTCAATGTTTCATTATATATTTTTACAATTATTATTAAAATCAAATAAGATCATCATTATTTTTAAATGTTTCTACTTAGCATTGAATCCATAAAACTGAATTAAAAAGCCTTTTTCTACTTTTTTTCTTTTATATAAACATCTTAATATATTAATATGATATTAGGAAGCTAAAAATTCCATTAAAGAAACGATTTTTTGTTTTTAGGCGTTTATTATTTCATATCTCTGAAATATTTGAATATTATTTTTAACATAAAGCATTTATCTATGAGGTTATTTATTATTTTGGGATAAATCTATATATTTTCATTGTAAATTCTAAAAAATTCTCATTATTCAATTTTATTAAAAATTCTAACTAAATAATGAATTATAAATTCTAAAGTGATACATTTAATGCAAATTTAAATTAAGAAAAAGCCTAATATTTAATCTATATTAAAAATTAAGGATTAGAAGGACAAAATAAAAACTTAGATCGTGCTAAACTTTCCTAAATTTCAGTTAAATAAGTAAAATCTTGATATGATATTATCAAATAAAATAAATTATCAAAAAGTTCATTATTGAAACATTTGTTAAAGAAATTATGTATTTTAAGCTTAAATTATAATTCTATTTAATTAAAACGATATTTTCAACAAAAATTTTTTAGGCATATTCATTTCTTTAATAATAAATTAAAATACTTGTACAAAAAATAATCTATTTGAAATGGAGAATCAAAAATATTTAGCAATTCTGATCTTAATTGGTGGAAAGAGTGCTCGTTTTGGTACTGAAAAAGCTGTAATTGATTTATTTGGAAAACCATTAATTTTACATCAAATAGAAATTTTATATAAATTTGATCATGATATTTTTCTAGTTGCTCATTCTGAAGAACAGATTTTTAATTACAGGAAACAAATAAACTTCCCAAAAGAAATTACGTTCATTGTAGATGATCGAGACATTTTTAAACATCCTAAAATTTATAAACCGATGCTAGGGATATATTCAGGATTTAAAGAATTATTGAATTTGGGTTTTGAAAAAGCATTTGTGCTTTCATGCGATTTACCTTTAATTAAACCAGAAGTAGTAAATTTGATGATAGAAGAATCATTAGGGTATGATAGTTGTATACCAAGGTGGGATAATGGCTTTTTAGAGCCATTTTTTGCTATTTATCCTGTTGAAAAAGGATTTTATAAAGCAAAGGAAATATTGACTAATGAAAATTATGGGCTTTATAATTTTATTGATAAAAAGTGGAATATTAAGTATGTTTCAGTTGAAAAATCCATACAACCAATGGATAAGAATTTATTAAGTTTAATTAATATTAATGGTCCTATTGATATTGCAAAGTTATTAAAATTATATAATGTAATTATTCCAAATAATTAGATAATGATTCTAAAATGATAAAAAAAAATATATATCTTAAAATATGAGTAAAATTAATCATTTTCAATTAAAGAGGTAAGAATAATGAGTAAAAAAGAATATAAATTTAATACACTTGAGAATAATATTTTTTATATAAATAAAGAATTCAAAAAAAAGGGAAAAGAATATGGAATTTTAACCTTAAACAAAAATCAAATAAATTTATTAGTTGAGAGTTTAGATTTAATGGCTGTTTATCCAATGATATCTCCAGGATTTAGTCAAAAATTAGAAATATTTATCACGCCAAGATTTTTAGAGATAAACGAAATCATTTATGCAGATAAAACTTTACCAGATAAAGTAGGGATTGAATTTTCAAAGGAAAATCAAAAAGATATTGTAAAAGCGTTTGACTTACCTACTGTTATTAGTAGATTGAAAGAAAAAGGTTATTTCCATAAAGATTTTATAACACTATTAAAAAGTATTACTTTTTTGAAATATAAATAGATTTTCGCTTAAAAAATTTAAAAAAAATAAAATTTTTTCCCTTCTTTCTTTTTTCTTTATTTTCCTTTCTAAAAAAAAGATTATATTAAATTAAAATTGCATTTTAAATATATATTTAAAAGTTGATTTCAGCCACATATTAATCAGAAAAATTACTTTTTTAAACGTTAAATCATTCAAAGCTAATATTCATCATTATTAATCTATAAAAAGAATAGCAAAATAAATGTGGATAAGTGTAATTCTTGTAATACTATGCTTTTTAGGTGTAATTATTTGTATTTTAACAGAAAAATTAAATAGAGCAATAGCATCGTTAATTGGAACAATAATAACTTATTTTGTTTTGATCTTTTTAGAGGGATTCGATTTTGCCATTATTGTCGATCTTTTATTTGGTAACATAGAAGATGGCTTTGTTAATTTACATTCTATAATCTTAATCTTGGCAATGATGATAATTGTGGTTATTTCAACTGAAGCTGGATTATTTCAATTTATAGCTTTACGGTTAATTCAGCTATCAAAAGGAAAGTCTATTCGCTTATTGATAATAATTTGCTTTATTACTGTCTTGATTTCAGCAGTTTTAAATAACATTTTAACTGTTATTATTCTAATTCCTTTAATTATTACAGTCTCGCGAATTTTAAATATTGATCCATCTCCCTATATTCTTACTCAAGCAGTCTTAGTCAATATTGGAGGAACAGTTTTTTCTATTTCTTCCATACCTAATATCTTAATTACGACAGAAGCTAGCATCTCATTTGTAAGTTTCTTTCTAAATGTAGGATTACTTTCTTTTATGGTATTTGGATTTACTTTAATATTTTTTATATTATTATATAGAAAGGAATTAGTTGTACCTTCTGAAGGAATTGAAATTCTAAAAGAGTTTGATGCTTGGGCTTTTGTCCCTGATAAGATACTTTTATATAAATCGTTAGTTACTTTAATAACTTTGATGACTTTATTTGTAGTCCTGCCTTCTTATATTTTTTCTCCTGATATTCTCGCTTTAACAATTGCAATTATACTTGTAATCATTAGTGGCTTAGAACCGAAGGAATTGATCAAAAAAATCGATTTTGAATTACTGTTATATTTGTTAGGCATTTTTATTATTACTGGTGCCTTTGAACTCGTTGGTGTTACAAGTGCTTTAGCAAATATTTTTACATTTTTAGGAGGAACTGATCTTTTCATTCAAATTCTTGTAATATTATGGATTTCTGCTTTTTTATCCTCAAGTATTGATAATATTCCAATAACAAAAGTATTAATTCCTGTAATTGGAGATATGACTGCGGCAGGAACTACTTATGTAAAAAATCAAGCATTTTATGCTCTCACATTTGGAGCTAATTGGGGAGATAATCTCACTCCAATGGGTGACAACATTCTTGTTGTAAATATTGCAGAGCAAAATAAACGACCTATAAGTATGAAAGCTTTTTTTAAGCTAGGATTTTTTACAACAACATATCAATTATTAATTCTTTCACTTTATTTTACATTTGTTTTTCATTTCGTAATTGGATTTGTCATTTCATTTACAATATTGATTTTAATCCTCATTTTATACATAGTATATAAGACTGGAACATTGAGAGTAAGGAGCAAACTCGACAAATTAATAAATCTGATTAGAAAAGTTATTATCAAATAATAAAACCAACAATACAATAAAATAAATCAAATTAGGTGGCTCTGAATTTTAATAAGTGTAATAATAATCTTTATTTGCTTTATATCAATAATAGTTTTGATTTTTACTGAAAAAATGAGTAGGGCTATCAGTGCCCTTATAGGAGCAACAATTACTTTTTTTGTACTAACTTTTATCGAGCACTATGATTTTGCTATTATCATTGATTTAACTTTTGGTACCAAAGAAGATAGTTATAATAATTTTCATTCTCTGATTTTGATAATTTCAATGATGATAATTGTTACAATTGCAAATGAAGCAGGTTTATTTCAATTTATAGCAATAAAATTAATTAAATTATCTAAAGGTCATCCAATTTACTTATTAATTATCTCTTCTTTGATTATTGTGTTTATTGCAGCGATATTAAATAACCTATTAGCAGTAATCATCTGTATTCCGCTCACAATTACTGTTTCAAGAATATTAAACATTAATCCATCTCCTTATATTTTAACTCAAGCAGTTATTGTTAATTTAGGAGCATCATTTTTTATAATATCTTCAATCCCAAATATATTAATCGCAAATTATGCAGAAATATCATTTATTAATTTTTTCTTAAATGTTGGATTAATTTCTTTAATAATATTAGGATTCACTCTTGCTTTTTTTATATTTTTATATAAAGATGATTTATTGATTCCTAAAGAAGGAATTCCTATTTTAATGGAATTTGATGTGTGGAATCTGGTTCAAAATAAAAAATTGATGTATCAGACCATAATATCTTTGAGTATTTTAATCTTACTATTTATTTTAATTCCTCCTATAATATTGTCGTTGGATGCCATTGCTTTAGTAATTGCATTAATCTTAATTATTATTAGTGGATTAAATGGAAAAGAACTTATTCAGAAAATCGATTTTGAATTAATCTTTTATTTAATTGGTATTTTTATAATAACTGGAGCTCTTGAGATATTAGGAGTGCTAGAAATTATTGGAATTTATTTAGGGAATATGCTTAGTGTAAACGTGGTATTTCAAATTATTATAATTTTATGGTTTTCTGCTGGACTATCTGCCAGCGTAGATAATATTCCTATAACAAAAGTTTTAATTCCCATTATTGGTGCTATTAGTAAAAATAACCCTTCCCTCTATAGGAACTATTATTATTATAGTTTAGCAATAGGTTCAAATTGGGGAGATAATTTAACCCCACTAGGAGATAATATTTTAGTGTTAAATCTTGCTGAACAACATAAACGACCAATAAGTTTTAATTTATTCTTCAAATTAGGCTTTATAACAACGATCTTTCAATTAGCAATTATTTCCCTTATCTTTATTCTGATTTTTGAATTTATTATTGGGATAACTATAACAAGTGCATTAATATTTGTAATTTTCTTATTTTATATATTATATACTTACGGATCTAATAGAATTAAATTAAAATTCAAATCAATTTCAACAAATTTTAGAAATATAATAATTAAGTGAAAAATAGTGGTATTAAAAAGTATTAGTCGGATTAAAAAGGCATTACCAGAAGTGCAACATGTCGTAATGTTCTATAATAATGGAACCATTTTTCAAACGACATTTGAACAAGAGAAAAATATACCAAAACTAGGAGAAAATTTAGCAGAAGCCTTAAATCATATAAAAAAATTATATGAAATCTGTAATTATAGTTTTGAAAATTATAAAAAAATAATTTTAGAAACTGAAGATATATCAGTAATTATTTTAAAACTTGGGGAGGAGAGTAATATAGCTTTATTTTTTAAAAAAGAAGAAGATAAAGAATTAAAATTGAATGCGATAAAACGTTATATTACTAGGATTGAAGATTTAATCGATATGGATGAAAAGGAATTAATAATTAAAGATATAGTAGCCAAGGAAGAAGAAGTAAAAAATCTTCATGAAAAACTTCAAGAAAAATTATCTTCTATTAAAAATCTAGGAATTAATTTAGAAAAAGTTGAAAAAGGTTTATTAGAAGGTGATTCAAAGAAATTAACAAAAGAAATAAATGATCTCGGAATAGAATGCTCAAATCTTGAAAAAGATATTGAAAAGAAATCTAGCGAGATCGATATATTAAAAGAAAAAATTGAAAAAAAGCAAGACACACCTACTCTTTTTCGGGAAATATTATAACGATAAACGTTTAATCATAGCGGAATTACTCACTATTTATTATTTTAAGCCATCTAGCCTTTTTTCCTTTTTAGAAGATCCCATCTTGTTTTTGATTTAGGAGGAAAAATACCTCCTTTTACAGATTGGACTTGTTCGATTGAAATAAATGCATCAGGACTCAGTTCTTTAGCAATTTCCAAAATTTTTTCTAAATTTTTACGTTTAATTATCATAATCACTAGTTTCACATTACCTTGAATTCCTTCTGCGGTCATCGATGTTAAGCCATATCCTTGACTTTTTAATGTGTTAATTAAATTATCTGGACTTTCTTCCAACATAATACGAAGACTCAATAGCCCTAATGAAATTTTATTCTCAACTATTAAACCAACATAATTTCCCATGGCAAAACCTCCCGAATAAGCAATATAGTAAAATATATTAGTAAAATCATTAAATATTTGCCCAATAGCTAATAACCAAATAAAAATTTCGAAAAAACCAACGATAGGTGCTAATTTGCGCCTTCCTTGCGATATAAATACTATTCTTAATGTGCCTAAAGTAACATCAGCAATTCGTGCAATAAAAATTAAAACAGGTAATATTATTAAAGAAAATATCTCACTATCCATTAAAATTGATAATAAACTAGCCAATAACAAATTCATAAATATTACACCTCATTATTGTTATTCTTTTTATTAGAATAATTGTATAAATATCTTATTACGAGTTTTGATTCATTACTAAATTGATTTATGTTAGATTTGTCATTATTAACTTATTTATAAAAACACGTTAATTTCTCAGTCCTCATCGATATATTATATTAGGCGGTTCATTTTCTATTATTGTGTAATTTCCACTACTCCACGATTTAATAGTTCCAGACCAATTTGGATATATAGTGAATCGTGGTCTTAGATAGATTATAACCCAATCATATGGAGCAATCATAACATGTCTTGCCAATTCCATTTCCCAAAATTCGGATTTGAACAAATAATGCTCTACAACTAGTATAAAGGGTGTACTCCCAAATTCTTCCCAAACTATCTCTTCATTTATTTTAAAATTTGGATGATACACTGACATATAAGAGACAAATACATCTCTCATGGTTTCGACTATTGAAGGAATTTCTAATGTCCAGTTTACTATCTTCACTTCCGCATATTGGGTTTTATTGAAATAGTTATTTGAGACTATGGCTTCTATTTGAATTGACTTATCTAAATGGGAAGCATTTGGATATAAAAAAATTTCAATAACTTTTTCTATAAGGTGATTCCAAATCTTATATTCCAATTTAATTGAATTATTTGTCTTAATCGATATTGATATATTAGAAATTGTCTCAATTTTTTTTGATCTTATATCTAAAAGCAACCAAGCTGTATGATTTGGATACGATTTCATTTCTTCAGGAGTAAATTCAATTTGAATTCTATCCTCTCTATTATTATGTAAATTAGAGAGAAATATTGCTGATATAGAAGAAATTATAATACTTAATCCTACTATAGAAATAATCAGAAACTTTTTCTTTTGATTCATCATAATGTATTTAATAAATTTATCGAATCTAACTTTTTCTAGTATTATTAAATCCGAAAGAATTTTTTTAAAACAATTTTTGTTTAATGTAATGAGTTTTGAGGAATTTAAATTTTTAAAGAAAAATATACCTATTGAACAAAGAGAAGATATTAGTTCTTCTTATAAAATTAAATCATATAAGATTAAGCTGAAATTTATGGAAGAAAAAAAAATTCCTCAGACAGATATTCGTGAAGTAATTAGTAATTTATTTTTAAAAAATAAAACCATCTCTGATAAAGTAAAAAATTCTATATCAAAAATAATATATAGTCAAAAAGATCGAATAATTATCGCTGTTACTAAGCATGGGAAGGATATAATATTAAAACGTGACAATTTAATTGATCAATATGGCTGGTTCTTCTATGTATCGGAAAAAGATATCGATTCCAAAAAGAAAAAAAGTAAGGAAAAAAAAGAAGAAATTACAATTAAATCTGATAATCTTCAGTTTGGAGAAATGGTAATTCCATTAAAACAGAAAAGAAATATGCGCGCATTATATCGTACAAAAGAATATAATAAATATCTAAAGATAATAAAATCAAAAAATATAGATCAAATCCCTATAAAGGATGTTCTTAATGATCTATTTTTAAATACTAGTGAAGAAATTATCCCATTAGAGGAAAAGAATGGAGTTAGTAAAATAGTTTATTATCAAGAAGAAAAAGTAATTGTGATTAAATCTCTAATAGGAGATAAGATGTATGAGAATTTAGAACACTTAGTAAAGAAATATGGTTGGTATTTTTATATAACTGGAGTTCCAGTTGGAAAGAGTAAAATTTCTATCGCCATTGATAAAATTGAGAAAAGATTCAATTCTGACTATTTTTCTAACATATCTCTTATATATGAAGGAGATAAATCTCCAAATTCAAGACTTACTATTTATCCTATTATCCTAAAACCAAATCATAATTGCCATATCTTAGGTCTAGGAAATTTAAACATTCTATTGGATTGTGGTTTTTCAGAGAAAGATGAAAAAAATGAAGAAGAAGGAGATATTAGATATATTGAAGAATATCTTCAAAATTTAAAAAAATACATTATTGAAGAAGAAAAAAGAAGGGAAGAAATCAACGAAGGAGAATCACTTGAAATAGAATTTAATAATATTGCAGAGAATCCAAAAATTGACGCTGTTTTTATATCTCATAGTCATTATGATCATGTCTCTGGACTAAAAGAACTGATTAAAAGGTTTCCTGATGTTCCTGTTTTATGTTCCCGAATTACTTTGGATTTGTATCTTTTACGAGATTCAGACTTCCTAAAACAAGAAATTCACGATGAAATTGAAGAAGAAGAATATCAAAACATAATTAAGAATGTTATTTATGTTGAAAATGGCGAAAAAATAGAATTTAAGGATAAAAATTGCTATATTTCTTTCTATCATGCGGGTCATATGCCTGGTGCCTTGATGATGGTAGCAAAAGTAAATGATTTTAGGTTTTTATATACAGGAGATTATACATATTATGATATTACTCCCTTTGCTGGAACTCGGAGATTTTTAGAACAAATTCCTCGTCCAATTGATTATCTTTTAATTGATGGCACAAGTGCGGGTGAGGATTTTGGAAATATTTCTGACCAGTTTCATAGTTTAATACTATTTCTAGAACAAAAAGCGGAATATGGGGATAATTCATTAATAGGTGCAGATCCATCAAGTCTAGCTATTAGTTTTATGCTTATTTTTTGGAGATATTTTAGAAAACTCCAATTACGGCGAGATTACAAAAAACGTCCTAATATTTATGTAGATATGATGGTGAGGAAAAATATCCAAGTGATTAATCATAGGTATGAATATATTTATGGACCTATGTCTCGACTAATTAGAGATAAAGCAAATCCTTTTAATAGTATTAAATTTCGATGGTTTAATCAGAGCGATTTAAGTTTTTTACGAAATAAAAATAATATTATCATTTCTCATCCTCCTGATTTATCATATGGATTAATTAGAAATATTATTAATAGAGTCGGACGAAATCCTCACAATTTTGTATTTCTTGCGGGTTCTATTCATGAACAGCCTGGATTAGCATTAGTAGAAGGTGCTGAAGAAATAGAATTTTCTGAAACTTGGAAAGCACCTTTTCGAGCTTTATTACTCAATAAATTTGCTCCTCATATCAAAATAAAGCTTCATGCCGATCGAAATCAGCTAAAGGAAATGATAAAAACCCTAGAACCAAAAGAGGTATGTTTCTTCCATCAATCTGCTAAAAAATTAATTGAGGTTGCAGATTATGTAAAAAAACTAGGGGTTGAAAAAGTTACTTTGCCTCAAAAGAGACACCTTGTGATTTTAAATTAATATAATTAAACCCTATAGAAAAAAAATTTTTATTATTCAGTAAAGTCTCCTAGATCTTTGATCGCTTTAAAATCACCAATGAATGCTTTTTTAAGTAAATCAGCAGCTCTTTCCCAGAGATTTTCTAAAATTTTATGTACTTTTTCCATATCTTCTTTATTAGTAAATTTTATACTAAATTTTTGAGACTCTTCGTCAATATTAATATTCATTTGAATTTCTTCTTTTAATCCACCAAATATCTTGAGCATATCCCTCAATTCAGTCTCATCACCTAATTCATCTTTATTCTTCCTTTCTCCTCTTAAATTTAAATTAATTATAAGCTCTTTATCATTGGTTTCGATTGATATTTGATTCTTTAACATATCTTTCAATCCATCTATTAAATTTTCCATATTAAATCCTCTTTATATTTTTAATTATTATTTCTAATCATTATTGGAATCTCAATATATGAAGCATTAGAAGCATTTCGAGCTATAGTTATAGTCGGTCTACCTTCAGTAGGGTATTGCTTAAAAGTATCTCTATCTGCTCCCGCGATAGCAAGTTTAATTCTGTGACCTTTAGGAATGAGTGCGGACGTAGGTCGAAACCCAAATTTTACTTCTGTTATCTCATTAGGTATTAGAGGTGAGGCGTCTTTCTTTTTATATGAATGAAATGGCCCTATAATGTTGTATGGCGGGCTTTCTGAAGATATTTTATGGTGAATTAAACGTAAATTTCCATCAGTAAAATAGTGTATATTCTCATTATTGTCTATTTCTTCTAAATATGCGAAAACAGCTCCATCATTATGCGTTGAACTGAGATATAATGTTATTGTAGCATTCCCGGTAATCTCTAAATCTTCTCGAAGTGGTTCACTTGTATAAGTTAATAATTTTTTATCTGCTTTTTCTCGATTTGAATAATCAATTGGTAAACCTAAAAGAGTCCACCAGCGATTTAACCTGCCTGAACTAGCCGTAAAACTTACTTTATATTTATCTTCTCCTACTTCACTATCTGGTTTCTCGTTAGAGAGACAATTGTTTTCAGATAAATAAAATCTTTGTCTTTTAGTTCCCTCAGGAGGCCAAACATAAGTTTTTTTCCATTTATCTTCTCCCATTGTATAATAGAATAAAGTTTTTCCTTGGATTCCTTCACCATATAAAATTGTATCAAAAAAATTAATCCAGGTGGTGATTCGTTCAGTTGGTGATGGAATTGTATCAACCTTATCTGGATTTAAAGTATCTGCTGAATATCCGGCTCCATGATTCCAAGCTCCTATTATGGCTATATGGGGATTTTTTAAATTTATGAACCGATTAAGATGTGCATCAATATACGCAGAATCCTGCCATGAACACCAACTTAAAATAGGCAAATTTAATTTTTCCAACTCCTTTTTAAAATTAAATGGACTTATGTCATGTATCATAGTACCATCTGGAAGAGAATCATCTCGAAAATCCTTATCACAAAGTAAATCATATACATAATCATTTAAAACATGTTCTTTCATTGCTTCCTTTAAAAACTTTTGTTCTGAATCTTTATCAATAGCTTTTACACCTTTCATCAATAACCAAAGCATCGGTATTAATTCCCTGAATGGTTTTGAATTGTTTTGGTCCAGATTTTTTCCAACAAAAGACCATAATTGTATAAATGCTAAATCAAAACACCCTCCAGGAAAAGCTACATCAGTATATGCATCCCATAAGCCATGACCTGGCATTATTGCTTTAACAGCAGGATGATTATTTACTGCCAATAATTCTGCTGTTATACCTGTATATGAAATTCCATTTGATACTACATTTCCATCCGACCATGGTTGCGATATAATCCAATCTACTATATCAGAGCCATCTTTAACTTCTTCTTTAGAGAAGGGATATGGTCTTGATCCGAAAGAAGCACCGCATCCTCTTACATCTGTATATACGATCACATAACCACGATTTGTAAATAAGGTTGGTGTTGGTGAAAAAATGGATGTTTCTTTAAGAACCCATCGAAATGGTATTCTCAGCTTCGCAGCCCTCCAATATCTCGTTTGGTACAATAATGTGGGTAGTTTATCCTCAGATGACAAATTTTGAGGTATACAAATAGTCGCAGCTATATTTACACCATCTCTCATAGGAATGTAAATATTACTGGTTGTGTAACCTTTATAAGTCCTTCTTTGGGGAAAATTCCACTTCAAATGAAATGGATTATTATTAGTAATGATTTGTTTAGACATATAAATTCGCCAATCTTAAATTTCAATTTTTAAAATATTTATAATATTAACCTTATCTATTTAATTATTTAACTTTTCTATAATTTTAAAGTTTTAAACCATAAAACTTTAAGGAAATCTTTCTTTAATCTTCATAGAATCAGACTGCTAAAAAGGTAGATAAAGATTTACTCTGATAAAGTTATGGATCATTTTAAAAATCCAAGAAATATGGGCGCTTTAAAAGATGCTGATGCTATTGGCGAATATGGAAATCCCATTTGTGGTGATTTAATGCATATATACATTAAAGTTAAAGAGGAAAATGGACAAGAAATAATTGATAATATCTCTTTTCAAACTTTTGGTTGTGCAGCAGCAATTGCGACCTCCTCAATGATAACAGAGTTAGCCAAAGGAAAAACTTTAGATGAAGCTATGAATATTAGTAGAGATGATGTTGCTGATTCTTTAGATGGCCTTCCCCCCATTAAATTACATTGCTCCAACCTTGCTGCAGATGCCTTGCAAGATGCCATTAAAAAATATAGAGAAAAGAAGAAATAATTGGAATAAATTCAGATTATTTTATATTTCACTTGATAAAATTTTTGATAATTTTTCCCAATAATTTTTCATACCCCATTCTTCTTGTTCTTTGATCTTTAAAGAAAGTTCCTTAAATAATTCTTTAATTTTTAAAGAATCGAAATAATTAATCTTCGGAGCGACTAATCCTAGCATATATCGCTGTTCTCCTCCTCTTACATTATCATCTTTAAATGAATCGAAGAAAATATATCCTTTTCTCTTAATATTTTCAATGTTTAGTAATATGCTTCCTGCTTTTGTAACATTATCATAACCATACATAGAGACAATAGCATGAAATAATTGACTTCCTATTTTTTCAATTGAGAATGGGAAATTTTCCCTTTCTGGATAGTTTGAAATTAATCTTGGACCTATTCTATCATCCCAGTATACTAATAATAATATAACTTGGCTTTTTTGCTCTTCAGAAATCGACGAAGTGATATCTAGTTTAAGAGACGAAAACATAACATCTATTTTTTCATTTAATTCTCTTAATTTTTTATTTCGGGCTATTTTGCCTGCAATTATTGCTAAAAGATCTTCTATCTTAAATGGTTTAGTAATGTAATCATCAACACCTAACATTTTTCCTAATCTTACATCTTCAGGAGTACTCCGTCCAGACAGAAATATAAATGGGATATGATTTAAAAGTGGATTGTCTGAAACAGCTTTAAAGAAATCATAACCATCCATCTCAGGCATTATAATATCACTTATGATAATTTCAGGAATTCTTTCAATCTTAGAAAGAATTTCTAAAGCTAGTTTACCATTATCTGCAGTTATGACATCATAATTATTAACTTCTAAGATATTTCTTAAGTTAATTAAAAATACTGAATCATCATCTATTATAAATATTAAGGGATTCAAGTTTTAGTGCTCATTCTTACTTTTGTTTTCATATTTATCTCGAATTAAGACGAATAACTTTTCTAATAATAAAATATACCTTCTTTATTTTTATTATTATTGAAAAAGATAATCTTATAAGGATTAGACCCAATATAATTGAAATTCTTTTCTTTATACTTAATTAATTCAATATAATAAAATTGAAATATTAAATAATAATAAGAATCCAAAAATACCTAGTTATTTTCAAAATATAAACAAAACGTATAATTATTACATTTTATACTTAGAAATATAGGTGAATTTATATAGAAGCTAAAGATTCTCAGAAAATAAAGATTAAACTCGGTGGAATGACCTGTGCTTCATGTGCTTATAAGATAGAAACAAAATTAAAAGGATTAAGTGGTGTTAATAGTTCAGTCGTAAATTTTGCTAATGAGGAAGCAACTGTTGAATATAATCCTTCAGTAACAAATTATGGTGATTTCAATAAAGCTATTCGTGATCTTGGGTATAAATCAACCTTAGCTAAGATCGATATTAAAATAATTGATTCTCTTTCTGAAATTGAATTCAATAGTTTTGTATCTAGAGCTAAAGAAATTGAAGGTATTTATGAAGTACGAGGTAATTATAAAGCTAGCAAATTATTTATCGAATTTAATGAATTAGAAATTTCTGAAAATGAAGTTTACTCACAAATTAAAAAATTAGGTTATAGTATTGAGAAATCAGCAGGAGTTATGGACAAAGAAATTGAAAAACATAAGAAAGAAATGAAATACCGCTTACGTATTCTTGGAATTTCCTTGATATTTACCTTAATAATCACCCCAATAAGTTGGTGGGCAATGATCGCTATGATTGACAGCACAGCACTCTCTTTTACCATTAATATTATTCTGTTTTTCCTTGCAATAGGGAATTATGCAGTGGCGGGTTCATTTTTTTTGAAAGGCGCCTATAAGTCTTTAAAGAATAAGAGTGCTAATATGGATGTTCTTGTTGCGTTAGGAACGACTACTGCTCTTGTTTATTCAATTCTTACAACCTTCTTTATTAGTGGAAATACGTTTTATGAAGCAATGAGCATGATTCTTACTTTTCTTTTAATTGGAAAATACTTTGAACATAAAACTAAAGGACAGACTTCAGAAGCAATAAAAAAATTAATTGGACTTCAACCTAAAACTGCAGTTCTAATAAAAGATGGAGAAGAAACAGAAATTCCAATAGACGAAATAGAGATTGGAGATGTCCTAATTGTAAGACCTGGTGAAAAAATTCCTGTGGATGGTCGAGTAATTAAGGGTAAAACAAAGATAGATGAGTCAATGATCACAGGTGAAAGTAAATATGTTGATAAGGATATTGATAGTGAAGTTATTGGTGCTACAGTTAATCAAACTGGTTTAATTAATATAATTACGGAAAAAGTTGGAAAAGATACTTTACTATTCCAAATTATTGACTTCGTAAAACAAGCTCAAAGTAGAAAAGCTGCAAAGCAACAGTTGGCTGATAAAGTATCAAATTATTTTGTACCAATTGTAGTAATGATTGCCTTTATTGCATTTATCTACTGGTATTTTATTGCCTCAATGGGTTTAGAAACTTCTTTATTAGTTTTTACTTCTGTTGTAGTGATATCATGTCCATGCGCGTTAGGTTTGGCTATACCTACAGCTGTTATGGTGGGTACTGGCAAGGGTGCAGAAAATGGGCTTTTAATAAAAGGTGGCGATTCTTTGGAATCAATTAATAAAATAAATACAATAGTATTCGATAAAACGGGAACTTTAACCATTGGAAAACCTAGAGTGTCTGCCTTATTTACAGAAGAAGATTTAACAAATCAAGGATATGATACTGAAAAAATCTTGTTTTTTGCTGGAAGTGCTGAGATGGGTTCAGAACATCCTTTAGGAAGAGCAATAATTGAAGAAGCTAATCAAAAAGGAATAAATCTTGAATCACCTTCGGAATTTGATGCTATTCCAGGTAAAGGAATAAGAAGTATTGTACAAAATAAAGAAGTTTTAATTGGAAATGAAAAATTGATGATTGAAAACAATATATCTATTAAGGATTATGAAGATTATTTTCATCAATTTCAAAAAGAAGGAAAAACAACCATTCTAATTAGTATAGAGAATAAGATAAGAGGGATTATTTGTATTTCCGATAAAATTAAAGATCAAGCTCCTTATGCTTTAGAAAAATTAAAAGAAATGGGATTGGATATCTATATGATAACCGGTGATAACCTTGAAACAGCTTTAACGATTGGTAAAGAATTGAAAATCGATGAAAATCATATTCTAGCTGATGTACTTCCTAATGATAAAGCATTAAAAATTCAAGAATTACAACATTCTGATGAAAAAAGGATTGTGGGGATGGTAGGCGATGGCATTAATGATGCTCCAGCATTAGCTCAAGCAGACGTTGGTATTGCTATTGGTTCTGGTACAGATGTTGCTATAGAGACTGCTGACATAGTATTAATGAGAGGAGATGTGAGAAATGTTGTTGCCGCGATAAATTTATCCAAAAAAACTTATAAGAAGATGATTACCAACCTCTTTTGGGCGTTTATTTATAACCTAATTGGAATTCCTATTGCAGCAGGGATTTTATATTATTCTACTGGATTTTTTCTTCCACCTTTTTTAGCTGCAGCTTTCATGGCGACTAGCTCAGTTTCGGTTGTTACTAATGCCCTATTTCTTAAAAAATTCGAACCAAAAACTCAACAACAAATTGAAGAAGAGCGACTATTAATTGAAGAGGAAGTCATAGATCCTATTTGTGGAATGAAGATTATCCCGAGTAGATCAATAGAATATGAATACAAAAATAAGAAATATTATTTCTGTAATCCCTCTTGTGAGATTGAGTTTAAAAAAGATCCAGAGAAATATAAAAATTATGAAGCAATAGATCCCAGATTAATGCACAAAAGTATGGATAATAACGATTTAGTAATAGATCCTGTTTGTGGGATGAAAGGAAAATCAGAGGATTGGATAGAATATGAATATAAGGGAAAAAAATACTATTTCTGCAATGAATCTTGTGTAAAAGAATTCATGCTCAATCCCTCAACATATACCAAATCTGAAAATTTAGAATTAGAAAAAAAGGAATTATTTCCGAACATTCAAGAAGAAATTAAAAATAAAGAAAATGAAAAGGAGGATAATAAAATGGGAAAATTAAAATGTTCTAAATGTGGATTAGAACAGAATATTCCTATGCATTGCGGAAAACCCATGCATAAGGAAGGAAATCAATTAGTCTGTTGGATGGGGGCTTCATGTGGTGCCCAACCAATCCCAGAACATCATGATAAACCAATGCAAGTGATTGAATAAGGAGAGTGAATTAAATGGGTTTATATAAATGCAACAACTGCGGTAAGATTATCGAAACTCTTCCCAAATGTTGTGGTGAAGATATGGTTTTCAATGAAGAAAAAAATCAGTTTGAATGTTATATGGGACCTAAATGTGGATACCTTCCATTGGATGGTCTAAAATGTGAAGAATGCTGTAAAATTTAATAACTAATCTTTTTTTTTTATCTTTTTTATATTATCTCTATAAGCTGAAGATTAGATTAAATACAATCTGAATTGTACTTTTTCAAAATTAACCAAATTTCTAAAATAATAAATAAAACTAAACCGATCAAGCAAATTAGTGCACCTATAAGAAATGATATCTGATAAGCAAATATTTCATTTTTTCCTTGGTTAATTAATAAGTCAATTAATGGTCCTGATATAAGACTAGAAGCAGATCCCCATGAAAGAAAGAATGTCGTATTATATATAGCAAACAATTTTCCTCGCATTCTTGCTGGTATCAGAGCTGAAGCTATTGCATATGATGATGCATAAATTATAACTTCTGCTGTTCCTATTAAAAAACCTCCTAAAAAGATGAGTTCTAAATGTTTAGTAGTAGCTGTAATTATTAATGCAATAATTGCAATTGAAGTACCAATAATTAAAGTGCGAGAATGACCGAATTTTTTACTTAAGAAACCTGCTATAAACCCGACTAACAAAACAGCTAATGAACGTGAATTAGCGACAAAACCTATGGTTATACTATTCAAATTAAACCCTGAGTCTAATGATAAGTATTGCGAATAAGGGACTGCAATAGAATTTCTTCCAAAATTAATAAAAGTCAAAGCTATTATAAAAATAATAAAAATTAGAATATTTTTTTGATTATTATTATTCTTTTCTAAAATTTCTACTTCTTCTTGTCTTTTTAAATCAGTTCCACCTTCGGGGCTGAAAAGTAACATTGGAATTGTAGATATAAACATAACAAAAGACGCAACAAAAAATAATGGACCATTTCTAAATCCCAAACCCTCATCATATAAAAATCCCCCTATAAAAATTCCAATAATTCTTCCTAATCCTCCTAAGCTAGTAAGTTGTCCCATAATTTTACTACGTTTTTCATAAGGATATAGATCGCTCACTAAAGCACTCCAACCAATATTGGACATAGACCAAAACATTTCTACAACACTAAGACCTAAAATAATGACATATCCCGCTACATACAAATTATCAAATGAGAAATGTATAAACCAAATAATAAGGGTACCAATCCCTGCTAGAATTTCCCCTAATATTATTAGAGTTCGACGTCGTTGTAAGCGATCAGATATCGGTCCCCATATAAGGTTTTGAAATATTACAGACATTATCATTGGGAGTGTTGCATATAAAGTTGTCTCCCATACTGATAAGTTCAAAAATTCCCTTAAATATATTGATAAAAAAGTATAAAATAGCCCTCTCCTAAACATTGCTAACATTTGAAAGGATGATAATCCGAAAAATAACAGAGTAGATGAATCAGGAATATTTTTATGTAGCAATTTTTCTCGTATCTTAATTACTTAGCTAAATTAAATACTTTAAAGAAGAGTCTTTTCTAAAATTTTTGCTTATAAAAGCTTACAATTATAAAATTTTAATAGCTTAAAAGAAATAGGAATTATGCATGTTTTTTTTCATAAACTTTAATAATTGATTTCATTTGATTCATTAATTTGCTTTTGTTAGGAATTGTTTCTAACTTTTTAACATATTCTGGATAATAAAAATACAAGTTATTTAACAAACCAAACCAAGATTTCTGATTTGCAGTTTGATCTGGGATTTGTTTTTTTAATTGAAATATTCCTCTTTTATCCCTCTTTGATTTGAGATTTTTTAATAAATTATTAGTAACTGTAATTCTAAACTTTGAATATTCTTCTGGTCTAAAATTTGCTAAAGAAAAATTCATATTATCATCTGCATATGGAAGAAATTTGATTTTTTTATCTTCTGGTTGATCTGGATTATCAATTAATTTTAATTCTATATCTTTTTTATTTAAATCCTCTAAAATAGAATACATTTCTCCTGGATTTATATTTAAATTTGATTCAACTTCTTTTGAAATTTCAGAAAAAGGTATATAAAAGTCTGGATTTTTTTCTGGTGTCTCTATCCTATACATATATTCTTTTTTAATAATATCAATCATTTTTTCCTTTAAATCTCTCGGTAAATCTTCTGGTTTAAAAGATAAATCAGTATCTTTTAGCCTTTGCAAAAACTTTTCTTTATCCACCTGTTTTCTACTATAATCAGATGTAAGTGAGGAAATAAAACTACTGCTAGGAGCTCCACTTTCTTGCACATCACGTAATCTGCTAGTTCTTGTTTCTTTTTGTAATGCAGTTTGAAATAATCTTTCAGAAAGATATTTCTTTGCTTTTTGTTCAGCAACCCCTTTTTTTTCAAATCTCTCAGTGACCGAAACAAAATCTATCATTTTGGTTGGCTTTCCCAAATCATTTTTCTTCATAGATATTAAAATATCCATATCTTTTCGTGCTAAATGTTCTATAAGTGAGTAAACATTTGTTTTAGATAATTGAGTCGCTTTGATTAATTCTCGTTCTATTATTTCAATAGGATATGCTTCACCCCTTCGAATATATTCACTTCTTATTATTTTATATACTCGATCTAATTCTTTTTCCTCTTCACTTACGGTTTCTTTTTGTAATCTCATAAACATTGAAGTCTCATGAGGTTTAATATAATAAACTAGTAAAGTAGTTCCTAAAAAGAATATCATGAGCACTGATATAATATATTTGTCTCTCATCAAAATTCCTCCTACTCCAGTGAGTACTTGATTATTTATGTCACTTGCGAGTGAAAACCGTGTTAAGGTTTGGGCGAATACACAAGCTAAGAAAAACACAATTAGACCATCTTTTTTAAAGAATAAAATCCTCCAACCTAGAGTACCACCAGTTTTTTTAATTATACGATATAAAAAATACATTGAAACAGCAAATTCAAAAATAAAAAGAAAGGTGACAGGGGAACCAGTCACTCCAATGCTTGCCCTGAACGCATCAACAGTATCTTCTTGCAATAATAAATATATACTAATTTGAAAGATTTGAAAGAAAAATATAAACAAAATAATCAAAGAAAATGTAAAATTATCAAAAGTTCCTGCTCTCCTCGTTTCAGCTCGTCGTCTAGTAGACACAAATTCAAAAATAATAAATACCAATGTCATTACTAAGCTAAAATAGATTAGTGGCATAACTTGGTGCATCTCTATTCTATAAACATCTACTGCATTAACAGGATCTCGAGGTCCAAAAAAATCTAAAGAAAGAAAAACTAAAAATGTCCTATAAAATAAAGATATTATTACAAGAATAAATAAAATAATAAATGGGGTAATTATAGCAAATCCATATCTTGGAATGGAATATTTTTTGATAAACCTTGATTCAATTTTGGTTGAGAATTTTCTAGAATAAATATAAAACCGACTACTTAATAGAAACAACCATATCATTGCTAAAGCTAATAAATATGTCGTATAATTGATCTTAATTGAAAAATATAAAAAAATGAAATATAATCCAGTAAATAATCCACAATAGAGAAGAATTTGTTTAATTATAGTGTTTTCTTCAAAAATGAATAGTCTTAGTTTATCTATACTAAATAGAACTGAAAGGACTAAAAAGAATGCCACCATTGTATTTCCAAATATTAAAATATCTTTTGGATCGTTTCCAAACATGAAAATTGCGCTTATGCTATTTCTTGGGTCATTCAATGCCCAGATCAAGAGAAATGAATAAATTAAGAATATAATATATAATCCGAAAAATTTCTTATTAAATGAATAGGATTTAGGAGGTTCTTGTCCGTCCACATATACTTCCTGATGGATTAATTTGTCATAAATAACCCTTAATTTCTTTTTTATTTTTAAAATAAATCCTCTATATTTTTGCTTAATTCCGCTTTTAGTAGTCTTTGACTTTTTTGAGGACGGATATTGCTTTTCAGACATTATATTAATAAATCATTTTTTATTCATATAATTTTTTTCAATTCTACTATTTCATATATAAATTAAATCTTTATTACATTTAGCAGGAAGTTATTTCTTCAAAAAAAAATTTCATAATGTTTATATAAAATTTTAAAAATTTTCAAGTATAACTTTAAATATAAAATATTTAATTTTGTATTTTGAAAATGGAACAAAATCACGTTGAAAAGAAAGATACTATAATCCGATTAGTCAAGAAAGCTATTGAATTACTTTGCGAAAAAAACATTTCAAGTGTAGTTATATTATCTTCATATAAAATCAATTCAGTGCTTCGTGAAAATTTTGGTGTGAATATAAAAGTTGATAAAATTGGTAGAGTTTTAAGTAAAATTGCTAAATTGAATGAATTAAAAAGGTTAAATACTAATATTCCAAAATATAAATTACAGATTTCGAAAGTAGCCAATTTAAAATTCTTTTAGACTCTTTTTATGAGATATTTCGAAAACCAGTTATTGTTGTTTGGAGTTTTTCTAACAAATTGTGTATTTCAGCATAAAAATCTTTAATAGATTGTAATTCTAACCCCATCTTCTCAATCTTTTCATTAGTGTTCTTCTCAAATAGAAGGTAAATAGAATCTATATTTTTCTCAAAATTTTGAGTCATATTATTTATCTCAGTTTGTATATTTGAGATCAGCATGTTATAGGTTTCTACCAGTTCTTTAGCTGTTAAATTTACTTTCTCATTTTCAGACACTTGTTCTGTTATTGACTCTACCAGAGATGTTAGTTCATTATTAATATAACTTGCATTTTCATTAAAAGCAGAATTTATATTTTTGATGATATTATCTCTTACTTTCATAGTTTTTAATGATAATTCTTTTTGATTTTCGACTCGTTTATCAACATATTTAAATGCAGCATCCTTGAATTCATTAACAGTTTCATTTAATGTTTTTCTAAACCAATTATTTACTTTTATCAAGCCAGATATTATCGCTTCTTTCATTTTAATTATCGATTTGCTAAAATAATCACCACCGATTGATGCACTTTGAGTGATATCGTTTATCCAATTCTCAATAACCGGATTAATTTTTTCTACTAATATATCTCCAAGTTTTTGAGAACCCTGCTGAAAACCTGATATAGATCTCTGAGTTAACTCTGGAGTTTTAATTTCTTGTTCAAATTTAACTTCTCCAGATGTAGGGATCTCTTGTAAATCTCCGGGGATCTCTTCTTTTAATTCGTTTATTTCCTTTATTAAAATTGGTGTTTTTTTTGAAAAATCTTCAACAAACTTTTGAACCCATCGGAAATATTCTAATGTGTTTGGAATTTCAATTTCATACTCTACTTTATGATAATTATCTGCTTTTTTAAAATCATCTAATCTATATACCTCAAAACCTAGATTTTTGCCCATTTCGGTGTGATCAAAAACAATGCTAAATCCATATGGTTTTTTATCGTTTTGGAAAAATTTCATATTCTTCATATCACTATCGGATAGATATATTCCCCATGAAGGATGAGAATGATAATAACCCATAACTTCACCAGAATATTTTTCACCAAGTTTAGAAAACAAATCATAATCTTCTTTTTCAAATCCCACTTCTACTTTTGCACCATGGGTTATTGGTATTGCATTTTCTAAGATTACTTTTTTTCCCTCCGTATTATAATTTCCAATACAAAGTCCCATAACTTCAAAACATTCTTCTAATGACTGATGTCCAAATCTTAAAACATGGGTGATCATATTTCTAAGAGCTTCCTTTTTAATGAAAATTGCATCTTTATTATTCTTACTATTATCCACTTTTTCCTTATCTTTATTCATCCTTATTCCTCACTTCTTCTTCTAATTTCTTGATTTTACTACTTAAATCTTGATTTTCAATCTTTAGGTCTTTTACATTTTGTTGTAGTTCCTTATTTTCAGTTTCTAATAACTTCATTTTCTCTTCTAGAGGTGGTCTTGAACTCTCTAATAAAATTATTGCAGCTTTTAAATCTGATAAATAACTTTTAGTGTCTTTATTTAAATTAATCAAGTTTCCAACGATTTTATTAGAATTTTTGGAGAATTTTCCTGAAAACTCTTCTTGAAGCTCAGTTAATTTATTAATTGTAATACTTTCGAGTGATTTTATTTTTTCCGATAAATGAACTAAATTTTGATTATTATCTTCTAACTTTTTCAGGTATAAGTGTGCTAGATCATTAGTTTCAGTAATATTTTTTACTCTATCATTAATTAAATTCAAATTATTACTTAATGTTGTCATAATTCTTTCTTGAAATAATAATGTTAATTGATCATTGACCTCTTTTTCAACTTTAATTAATGCATTTTCCATCTCCTCAAAGTTGTTGTCAAATCCTTCAAATATATCATCAATATACATATCTAAATCGTTCATTTCTTCTTTTAATGCAAATTTGAAATCTTTTTGAAGGCTTGATATTCCTGAACTAATTTTTTCTTTAATTAAGATCAAATCTTTTCGTATCAAAGAATTATTCTCAACAATATGATTAATCATATTTTGACTCCATATATTAAGATAGGTCAATAAAGGCTCAATAGATAATTCAATAAAATTAACTATACCTTCTTTAAATGCAGATAATATAAATGAAGCGTCTAATCCAGATATTTTAGCTGTTATTTGATTTTCACTTGGAAAGGCAATATCGCCAAATATATCCGGCATTTCATTAATTTCTAAAATAGGAGGTTCTTTAGAATGGATGCTGCTAATTAATTCCATGAGTTTTAAATAATATTCATGACTATCAGGGGGTTCAACAATCACATTTTTTACTTCATGATAATCGGAGGTATGTCCTTTATTTGGGTCATCTAATCGAAAAGTACGGAATCCTAAATCATCTGGTTTTTCTAAGTAAGTATGATCAAATACTATTCCCACTGCACTTGGATTAGGAGTCTGCCAACCAAGTTGATTACGCGTATCTGTAGATGAAAAGAATACTTGAAGTCCTGGATGAGAATGATACCATCCACAACTGAACCAACCTTTTTCAGCATATTCAGCATCCACCATAGAAAAAGTAACATAATCCTCCGGCGCGAAAGCCACCTCAATTGCACCTCCATGAGAAATGGGAACCGCATCTTCAATTATCATATCTCTTATTCCTTTTTTATCAGGTTCACCTTCTAACCGCCCGATGAGGACCCCCATTACTTCCTTGAATTGTCTTCGATCTCTCACTTTATTTCCAAATCGGAGTACATGGACCAGCATCTTATAGTAGGCGTTAGCCCTTATTTGCACTACCTTATCCGACGTCAAAATTTATCACGGTTTTAAATAATGTTAGATTTACTTAATTTACCATCTATATATATTTTACTTGGTTTTAAATATTTGAACAAAAAGTCTAGCATTATTAAAAAGCAAGAAATAAAAATAGTATTTAATTGTCTAATGAGGCAATTTTTTACCACAAAAAGGACAAAAAATCCAATTAAGATCTTTACCACAATAAGGGCAAAACTTAGCTTCTTCTCCTCCTTCCGATATTTTTTCTGTTTCTCCCGCTGCTGGAATTGATGGTAATCGTCTTGATGTTTTTACAGTAGCACTTGTTGAACTTACTGCTGTCACCTCTTCTTCTTTTTTAGCAATCATCCTTTCTTTAAATGCCTTTCTTTTTTCTTCATCAAGTTCTTCCTGTGTTTTCATACCCTCTTGTTTTACCCATCCTTGAACTTTCGGTCTCTTCAATTCACTCTGAGGAACTTTCTCTAATTCTACCCCTTTTGTTTCGGAAATTGGCGCCACTACTTTTTTCTGTTCTTTTTTATCAACTGCTTGTTTAACTAATGCTTGAGTTGTCTTCATAACTTGGTGAGGGTTTATATTTGGAATTGCAACAGTGCGTAAAACCCACCCTACTATAAGATTTTGATTTGGGAAACCACTCTCCACATCTTCATCCTTATATATATATGACTCTATAACATCCTTCCCTTTTAAAATACGTGAAGCCCACTTGTCATTAATTAGCCCTAATTGCAGACGATAGCTTGTTCCTGGTATCCCTAGCTGAGAAGTTAGGGGTTCAAAGCCTTTTTCTGTCATTCTAACTCACTTTTTAATTTATAATAATTTGAAATCAGTAATATAATAATGGTAAATTTGGAATTTAAATTATTTTTTATTTTATAGAACAATAGTTTTTAATTTTAAAAATTTTAATCATTGAATTAATCTAAATCTGTAGGAAAGGACAAATTACCTTAAACTAATTGTGTAATGAAAAAGACATAAATAGCAAAATTTGTATTAAAATTGTAAAAACTATTTTGAATAAAAATTGAAAATTAAATAAAAAGGAGATCTGGTTGGTTGTAATAATCCCAAAGAAAGTATATTTGAAAATAGTGGCAGCTGCAGTTAGATTTGCTAATGCACGTATACCAAAAGATGAATGGCTTGAAGTAAGTGGAATCTTTACTGGAAGAAATCAGGGTGATGATGTTATTATTTCAGAAGTATATCCAATTATGCATCAAGAATTAGATAAAGATGCTGTAATTGATCAATATAAATGGGCAGATGAGGATTATGAAGCTTTATATATAATTGATGAGCTAGCGTTTTCAAAAGATCCACCTGAGTTTGTTGTTGGATGGTGGCACTCCCATCCTGGATTTAAGGTAATGATGAGCCACATTGATATTCGTACCACACTCTCCTATCAACAGAATAATCCTTTAGCAATTTCACTTGTATTTAACCCAATGAGGTTAATCCGTCAGATTGAGGTTGCAGATAAAAAAGGAGATCCTGATAAGCAATTGAAAAACGATCCAGGCTTTAAAATATTTAGATTAGATGATGTGAATGCAGGACTTGAAGCTTCTTATCATATAGTAGATTTTAGGATCGAAGGATATGAGAATATGGAGGAATTAGTTAATTCAACTCAGAAATATATTGTAGATGTTACTAATTTTTTACCAAAGGAAAAAGTTACGCAATTCTATAATAAATTTGTTGATGAAAAAATAACTGAATTGAATTCATTATTGTTAGGTACGGAAGAATACTTAGCTACATTATCGAGAAGTGGAGATAAATCACGTATACCTGAAGTATTAGAAAACCAAAAGAATGAAATCCATAAATTTATAGATGCAACAAATTCTAAAATTGACACTATAAAGGATTTTATGGAATGTTTAGAATATAAAGAAAAAGACCAGTTAATTCCTCAAATTAATTCTATAATAGACAAATGGGCTAATAATGCATCTGGTATCGATAAAAATCTCAAAGAATTATCTAAGAAATTTTAAATCCCTTTAATCAAAAAATATTTTTCATCTTCTTTTTAATTTTGATATATTTTTATGTGATTACGCTTTTCTTCGATTAATTACACAGATAAATTTAATATTAAATCTAATAATTATAGTCTTACTACTATGAAAAAGATTAATTTCCCCTTTACAGCTATTCTTGGACAAGATAAAATGAAAATGGGGTTAGTTTTAAATATTATTGATCCTGCTATTGGAGGGATCCTCTTAACTGGCCATCAAGGTACCGGAAAAAGTACCGCAGTACGATCTCTTGTAGAATTAATGCCTCCAATCGAAGTTATTAAAGGTTGTGAATTCTCATGTGACCCTTATTCAGATATAGATGATTTATGTCAAAATTGTATAGAACGGAGGGAAAAAAAGAAGGTTGAGACTGAGTTCAGGGATATGTGGTTAATAAATCTACCCCTAGGTGTAACAGAAGATATGGTGTGTGGAAGTTTATCTATTGACAAAGTCTTAACCGAAGGAATAAGAGCTTTGCATCCAGGGTTACTTGCTAAAGCAAATCGAGGTATTTTGTATGTAGATGAGATCAACTTGCTTCAAGATCATATTGTTGATGTTCTTTTAGACTCTGCAGCTTCAGGCATAAATATTATAGAAAGAGAAGGTATATCTATATCTCACCCATCAAGGTTTATATTGGTGGGCTCCATGAATCCTGAAGAAGGGGATCTAAGGCCACAGATTGCTGATCGCCTTGGATTGGAGGTTACTATAAAAGCACCTCAAGACCCTGTGCTACGAGCTGAAATAACAAGAAGAGTAATAGAATTTGACGATAATCCTAAAACTTTTATAAAAAAGTTTGAAGATGAACAAGAAAAGTTGAGAAAAAAAATCCTAAATGCTCGAAAAATTCTGAAGGAAGTTCAAATTCCAAGTTCAGTTTATCAGTTTGTATCTAAAATTGTGAATGAATTAGAAATTTTTTCTCAGAGAGCAGATATCACATTTATTCGATGTGCTCGAGCTCATGCTGCCTTAAATGGTAGAAAAGTATTAACTACAGATGATTTGAATATCGCTATGGATTTAGTATTTGAGCATAGAATTCAATCACTTCACTATGAAATGACTCCAAAAGAAATTAAATCAAAGATAGCTGAAGTATATGGGAAAATAAAGGAAGCATATGAAAATACAAAGATTCTGAAACCAAACAAAGAAACAGAAGGACCCTTAAAGCATTCAGATGAGCCTCAAACAGAATTTAAACGACAATCTGTTGATCCTAATAAAGTTGATATTCCTGAATCAGAAGAACAAAAATTACCACCTCCCAAATACCCAGATGATAGGAAAAGAAGCCCTAAACCTGCAGGAGGTTGGAAAGTAAAAGACCTTCCTTCTGATGAGGATTTTAAGTTTTTTGAGGCAAAAAATGGGTCATTTCCATTTATTTATAAAATAGAAAAAAAAATGACTTCAATTTTAGATAATATTAGAAAAGATCGAAAGATTTCAGATTATGGGGGAAGAGGTATAGGAAGGAGGATTAAAGTTGCATCATCTCAAAAAGGACGGTATATTTCATATAGAACACCTATACGTGACCATCCAAAAAGTATTGCCTTAGATGCAACTATTAGGAATTATTTAAAGAATGTAGTATATAATAAAACTGAAATCAATTTTCCCATACATTTTAATAAATATGATTTAATGGATAAAATTTATGAATATAGAGCACCATTAGCTCTATTCTTCGTTCTGGATAGTTCGGCATCAATGTATTATGTAATAAGGCAAATGACAGATGTTATTCTTTCTTTACATCAAGAAGGCTATAGAAAAAGAGATAAAATTGCTTTAATCGTATTTCGGGGTAAGAAAGCGGTTGTTTTACAAAAACCTACAACAAATTTTAAATTAGCAATCAATAAAATAAAAAAAATCGAAGGCAAGTCTTATACTCCTATGGCAGCTGCTTTAAAGAAAGTATCTGAGTTAATAAAAATTGAACGATTAAAAGATCGAAATATTATCCCTGTAGCCTTTATATGCAGTGATTGTGGAGCAAACATTTCAGTTAAATATCCTAATTTAATAGCTCAAATAGAAACAGATTATACATTAATTACACAGGAATTAAAAGAATTAACGAAAAAACTATCAAAACAAGATATACATTTGGTCGTTCTGGAACCTAAAAAATCCTATGCAACCCACGCACTTGGAGTACATACATATTCTGCAGATAAAATCAAGAAGAATTTTAAAAAATATGGTAATGCTCAAGTGTATCAGTTCGATAAGTACAATCCCTCTTCATTAATTTTAGAATTAAAAAAGATTCTATAACTCTCTATTTATTCTATAAACTTCTTATATTTTTTATTCTAAATTATAACTAATGGATGAATACACAAAATCCGTTTTAGTAGTAGGATTTAATACTAGACCATTAGCCTATTCATTAAAAAAGGCGGGATATGACGTATATGCTGTTGATTTTTTTGGAGACTTGGATCTCTATCCAAATGTAAAAGATAGTCTAATTATAATAAATGAATTAGATACTAGCTATGACATAAGCAGAGGAATATATAGTAAATTTCTTATGGAATTTGCAATAAAAATGATGAGAAAACATTCAAATATAAAGTACTTAATAATAGCGAGTGGTCTAGATGATGCCTTCGAGGAAAGAGAGAATATATTGAATAATATAAATGAAAAGCGATTGAAAATAGAAAATATTAATAATGACATTGAGATCATAAAGAAAGTACGTAATATTGAATTTATTTATAACTTTCTAGATTCACAAAGTTATAAAGTACCCTTAACTATTCCATATGAAAAATATAAAGAAGAAAGTAATAGATTTCAATTTCCAGTCATATTAAAAAAAAAGCAGAGTTCAGGAGGAATTAATGTATTCAAAATTGAAAATGAAGAAAAATTATATTTATTTCTAGAAAATCAAAGAAAAAAGAATTTTTTTCCTTCTGATTGGTTAATTCAAGAATATATTGTAGGAACTCCTGTTAGTTGTACTATTATTTCTAATGGTAATGAATGCGAAATTATTTCAATAAATCGTCAAATTATAGGAGAAAAACAAGTTAATGCCCCAAAAGAATTTATATATTGTGGCAACATAGTTCCAGCTGGATTATCAGAAGAGGAAAATGAAATCATTTCTAAAATCTCAAAAACTCTAGCTAATAAATTTCATTTAAAAGGGATTAATGGTTTTGATTTTGTTTTACGAAATCATTATCCATATTTAATGGAAATAAACCCAAGGATTCCTGGCTCGATTAGAGTATCAGAATGTGTATTGAATTTGAATCTTTTAGATTTACACATTAAGAGTTTCAATCCAGATAATTGGGTGTATGTCATGCAATCAATTAAATCAGCAAGATTAAATGGATTTGCTACAAAATTAATTATTTATGCTCCAAAAGAAATTGACAAAAATCATATAGAAAGAATTAACAACCTTCAATATATTCATGATAAATCTGAACCTAGTAAAAATGTTTTAAAAAGTGAACCATTATGTACTATTTTGTTTAAAAACTCAAAATTCTCTGAATCTTATAAAGGAGCTTTAAAAATTGTTGAAAAGATCAACAATATAATTGATGACTAGCTTGAATATTTTCGAGGAGAATAAAAAGTTTAATAAGATCGGAAATATGAGTGAAAATTTCGTAAAAATCACTCGTAGCGTCTGATAAAATTAGCTTATTATTTAAATATTTTTGACACTCATTATATGATCAGAAATGGTTAAAATTATTAAAAAATTAAACAACAGGGTAAATTTGAACCTAAAAAGATCTAAAATAATCTTCCTTCTTCTTTTATTTTTAATTCAAATAATATCTTTAACATATTTTCTTGGAAATTATATTGATTTAAATAAAAACGAAGATAATGATGATGATTTTATTAAAAAAAAAATTAACACATCAATAGGTCATCCAAATAATGCTTTCCACTTCAGATATTATAAAAATATAACTATTAATCATGATAAAGTCAATGGAACAGGTAATCATTCTAATTTTCCTGTACTAATTTCAATTTTAGATGAGGATCTACATTCTTATACTCAAGTCGATGGTGATGATATTGCGTTTTCTGTTGGTAGTACTTGGTTAGATCATGAAATAGAAATGTATAATCGAGATTATAGTTCGACGCAAGCTCAATTAATTGCATGGGTTCGAATTCCAGTATTATCAGTCACCACTGATACTGTTTTTAGCATGTATTATGGAAATGAGACAATGGATTCGAGACAAAATCCTGTTGGTGTATGGGATAGTAATTACTATGCGGTTTATCATATGAATCAAGACCCAAGCGTTTCTTCTGTTCTAGATAGCACGGCTAATAATTATGATCTAAATTCAGGTCCGGGATTTACATCTGGAGATTCCGTTAATGGGATTTTCGGTAAAGCTATAAAATTTAATCGTCAATCTGATGAGTATCTTAATATAAGTTCAGGCTTTTCAAATCCGACAAGCTCACTCTCTCTTGAACTATGGTTTAAGCCTCAACAACTTAATGCTTTTCAGCGATATTTTACAGCCATATCAGGATACTATTCTGAAGATATATGTTTTAGGGACGTTAATATTCTTAGAACTAGGATTAAAAATTATACTGGATATGAAAGTAGAGTTGAATGTACCTTTACCCAGTGGGATCTTAATCAATTTTATCATTTTATTATGACTTGGGAAGGTGGATCAGTTGGACGTAATATACATTATCTTAACGGAACATTAAATAGAAATGTAACTGATGCCAATGCCTTAGGACTTGTTTCTCCTTGGTCAGGGTTTTTTATTGGTACCGACATAGATTGTACTGATCCTAGTAACGTGATAATTGAAGAATTTAGAATTACTTCAAGTGTTCGTTCACCCGGTTGGTTTGAAACAGAATATAATAACCAATATGATCCTGATAGTTTTTATTCTATTGGCCCAGATGAAGAAGTAAATCCTCCGAAACCAGAATATTTCAACTTTTTCAAAGTGATTACGATTAAGCATGAAAATGTTTCTGGAACATCCGACCTTATCGATTTTCCACTTTTAGTCTCTCTTGAGGATCCAGATCTAAAAGATCAAGTACAATTTGATGGTGACGATATTGTATTTGCTAATGGTACAGATTTCTCTAATGGGGCAATATGGCTCGATCATGAGATAGAATTATTTGATCAAAATTATAATCCATACTATGGGAAATTAGTTGCATGGGTACACATTCCGATACTCTACCATAATAAAGATACCAATATCTACATGTACTATGGTAATTCCACGATTAGATCGCGAGAAGATCCTCTAAGTGTTTGGGATTCACATTATAAAGGCGTCTGGCATTTAAGTGAATCGAGTGGCGGAACTGATGCAATTAAGGATTCAACTCTCAATGCAAATCATGGTACCGACTATGGAAGCCCTTCCTTTGGTTCCGCAGGGAAGATAGATGGCGTCATCGATTTCAAGGGTGATACCGAAGATGAATATATAGAATTGGTGGATTCAGCATCGATCCGTGATATCACTGAAGGTAATTACTTTACTTACGAAGCTTGGTTCAATCCCGATAAAGTACCTC
>SMTZ1_10000331_pt1 | contig 42574 bp, 48 predicted proteins | sample DeeMarSWOR136_30_FD_25667 | JGI IMG/M metagenome (IMG submission 25667) | reverse complement strand
CCTAAAGAAGTTAGGTATACAAATATACGACCAACTGAATAACGGGATATTCCCCACAATAAGCATGCCCAGCCGTTCCACGGAAAACATTCACTACGATCCAGATCTCCGCCAGTACGTCCTAGGCGAAAAACACGTCACCCGAAGTGCACGAAACATACGCCACGTAAAACCTTTCACGCAGTTGGCGTGGGCTGCCATGTTCTCAAACGAGCTCACGTCTCACCGTAAAACCTCAACCCTGAGAGACGTTTACTATTCCGCCCAAGCTTACAATATGACGTTCAGGGACCAGCAGGAATCAAACAATATAGTCACTGATTTGGAAACGGCGACTGGCCGTTCCAGAGAAGACTTTAACATTTTCCCTGAAGAACGTTCCGCGGTTTTCGGCGACCTTACCATAGAATATACCGTGCCAGGCTACGAAGGCAAAACCTTGAATCTGTCGTCGCATCCTGATGGCGTCTTGATTGGTCCAGCATTGACTTCCTCCGAGTTCGCAAGCACCAAGGCGGACAAGGTCATAGCCATAGAGAAAGGCGGCTTGTTCACCCGATTCATCGAAGAAAACGTGCACACGAAACACAAAGCAGTGCTGGTCTTGACAGCTGGTCAAGCCCCCAGACAAACACGATACTTCATAAGACGCCTACACGACGAACTGAAGTTACCTGTGTACATTTTCACTGATGGTGACCCGTGGGGAATGCATATCGCCATGGTCATAATCTCGGGCTCGGCCAACGCGGCGCACCTGAGGGAGTTAACCACACCTGATGCGGTTTGGAGCGGCGTCTGGGCTTCCGACATCGTCAACTACAAGCTACCCACCGACCCGCTGGACGACGTGGACATCAAACGGCTTCACGAGTTGCAGAGAGACCCTCGGTACCAAGGCGACCCGATGTGGCAGAGAGAAATCAAAACGTTCCTGAAAATCAAGCGGAAGGCAGAGCAAGAAGCGTTCAGCCGTTACGGGTTGACGTACATTGTCGATGAGTATCTGCCTGCTAAACTGGAAGAACCCGTTAAAAAGAAGTAGCCGTATCACTTTTTTCAGAGAAAAAGCCGGAAAAAACAGCCAAGTCTTGATTCTCTGCGATTCTTAGTCCTTATGTAAACTGAAGCGTTCGTGACAAGGTAAGAAGACTCAGGCGGTATGCGAAATTTAAAATAACTGTTCTTGTTTTATGTAGGAACCACATCGGAAAAAGGAAAAGAAGGAACGGGCATGAGCGAAGGAGACACATTCTGGTTATCGTTAGCAGAGAAATTTTTCGGGTTACTTCTCACAATTATAGGTGCGGTATTTCTTTATTTTACGCTCACCAGCACCGCTGCTCTTGGTGGTTTTGCTGGGCTTTTCGGTTTCTTAAGCATCGTGGTTCTGCTTGTCGGCTTATTTCTGCTTGTGGTTAGACCTCCAGAATAGCAGGTTTACTCTCTTCTTTCAACTACTATTCTGCAGTTTGCTACCAACGCGGCTATGACACCTAACGCTGCCAGCCAAGGAGCCACAACCACGCCTAAAACGCCCACAGTAGCAGGAATCTCAAGCAGCTGCTTCCCCTGCTCGTTCTTCACGATTATCCTTGTGACATTTCCTTCATGAAGCAACTCGGTAACTCGATCAACAAGGTTGTTGCCTGAAACGCTGAATTCTTCGTGTGTGATCTTAGCCACTGGAGAACCGCAGACAGGGCAGAACTTGTCTTCATCTTTAACTAGAGCGCCACACTTCGTGCAATAAGGTAAAGTTTTCACCTCATCATGAAAGAGGATACAACAAGCTTAAAGACGTTGCCCAACCAGAGGCTGAGTGTTTATTAAGCAATGCTCATTTATTTTCTGTCGGTTCTAATAAAGGCGAAAAGCGAAAAAAGAGAGAGTTACGATGCCAATCCGTCAACCCATAGTGTGCGTTCTTGGTCACGTGGACACCGGCAAGACTCTGCTTTTGGACAGGATACGAAAGACAACCGTTCAGGCAAGAGAAGCGGGTGGAATCACTCAGCATATAGGCGCAAGCTTTTTTCCAGTTGAAACCCTGAAACGGCTGATTGGACCATTGTTATCTATGCTTAAAGGAGACATTCAGATTCCTGGTTTGCTGATTGTTGACACTCCTGGGCATGAGGCTTTCACCAATTTGAGGCGGAGAGGTGGAAGCGTAGCAGACATTGCGGTTCTTGTCATCGATGTCCTGAAAGGTTTTGAAGCGCAAACTTACGAGTGCATCGAAATCTTGAGGGCACGCAAGACGCCTTTCATCGTCGCGGTTAACAAGATTGACCGTATTCCAGGCTGGAAGGCTCAGCCATATACACCTTTCTCAAAATCCTACGCCGCTCAGAATTCTTATGTTAAGGAGAGCTTGGACAACAGGCTCTACGAGATTATGGGAACTTTCTCACGTGAGGGCTTGAGAACCGACCGGTTCGACCAAATCAAAGACTTCACGTCGACCATTGCTTTGGTGCCTACCAGCGCAAAAACTGGTGAAGGCTTAAACGAACTGCTTATGGTTCTTGTCGGTTTGACACAGCAGTACTTGAAGAAGCGGTTGCAGATCATGGAAGGTCCAGCGAAGGGCTCCGTTCTCGAAGTCAAAGAGGAGCCAGGGTTAGGCTTAACACTTAACATTATAGTTTATGATGGCACGCTGCAGAAGGACGATTTAATCGTGGTAGGAGGCAAAGAGAAGCCCATAGTCACCCACATAAGAGCCATTCTAGTTCCTAAACCTCTGGATGAAATAAGAGACCCCCGTGACAGGTTTAGCTCGGTTAATTACGTTTTTGCAGCGGCAGGTGTGAAAATAGTGGCGTCTGATCTGGAAGGTGCCCTTGCAGGAGCGCCAATATACGTTGTTCCCTCAGGCGAGGAACAAACTAAATACGTCAAGCTTGTGGCTGAAGAAATTAAGAAAATCCGAATCGCCACCGACATCAAAGGCATAGTGCTCAAGGCTGACACGCTAGGGTCCTTAGAGGCTATCGCTGATATTCTGAACCAGAACTCTGTGCCGGTTAGAATCGCAGATGTAGGCGACGTGTCCAAACGTGACGTGATTGAAGCCTCTGTGGTGAGGACTCAAGAGCCGCTGTTTGGGGTAGTTTTAGCCTTTAACGTTAAAATTTTGCCTGATGCGGAAAAAGAGTCGGCAAATTCTGGTGTTCAGACTTTTAAGGAACAAATCATCTACACTTTAATTGATAACTATTTAGAATGGCTTAAATCCAAACGTGAGGCTAAAATTGAGCAGGAATTCGAAAAACTCGTTAAACCAGGAAAAATTCTCGTTATGGAAGGCTTCGTTTTCAGAAGAGCCAAACCCGCAATATTCGGCGTGGAAATCCTGGGCGGACAGTTGAAGCCAAAAACTTCTCTAATAAGAGCGGAAGACGGCTCAGACATAGGCGAAGTGCAGCAGATTCAAGATAAGGGCAGAGCCATATCCGAAGCCAAGCAAAGCATGCAGGTTGCCGTTTCCATGGACAAGCCCATTGTCGGAAGGCACGTTTTCGAAAAAGACATCCTCTACGTGAAAGTGTCCGAGCACGACGCCAAAGCCTTGTTGACGACGCACCTAGACAAGCTCACTGAGGCAGAGCAAAAAGTGCTAAAGGAATACGCCGAGGCAATGCGAAAGAAAGTTCCTTTCTGGGCGTTCTAGCCGCCACCTACAGGTGGCAAAATAGCCAAAACATCCCCTTCCGCCAGCCCTGTTTCCAGCCCATTCATGGTTGAGGCGCTTTTCCCGTTTATTAAAAACTGAAGAAAACCCTTAACTTCCCCAGTCTCACGGTCGTGAACGTACTCGAAAAACTGTTTACCGTAACGCTGCCTAAGCTTCTCAAGAACCACTTCGACAGTGACTTTCTCGCCCTCTGGAAACTCTATGGTCTCCTCTTTCTTTCCGACTATCTCGCGGAGGCTGGTGAAAAAACGAACTGAAACCTGCAACATTAAGGCACCGTTAATGGACTAAAAAAAGAGATGTGAGATTAAACTGTTGCGCTACAAAGCGTTGATCTTGCATGATAAACCAAGACAAGGCATATTTGCCGTCTACTAGAGCCTAATAGAGGTCTATTGCATAAACCTTAAGGGCGATCTACCTATATTGGCGCTTGTCACAACATTCACAGTAGCCAATGTTCAAACTATTTAAAGGGGAGCTATAGTCTTTTCTCAAGATTACAGAACTTCAAAGATGCAAAGGGGAGAAAATTGTGAGATGCACTTGGAAGAGATGAAGAATGAAATTGAATCCCTCGTTTCAGAGAAAGGTTTCTACAACAGATGTGAAGATGTTCCTAAAAAACTCCTTTTCGCCTTCATAGAACTCGGTGAAGCCAGTGACGCTTGGAAGAAAGGCGAAACAGAAGAGAAAATTGCTGAAGAACTCGTTGACGTGATCTTTTACCTTTTAGACGCAAGCCGCCTTGCATGCCCCACCGTCAACATTGATGCGGCATTCAAGAGAAAATTAGATAAGAACCACAGCAGACCCTACCAGTACGGCGAAGGACACAGAAAAAAGTAAACGCGGAGCTATTTTTTGCAGAAAAACCTGCTCAAGCCACGAGTGTGATACTGCGGAAGCAGGACTTTGATGAACTGCGCTAAAGCAAGACGCGAAAACCTAGCAAAGGACTTACTGCCTCCTTGTTTACTACCCTAACACTTTTTATTAAGGCAAAAACACTTTATCCATTGCGTTCATACCGAACTTCGAATGTATTTCACCTCTAAGAGGTTTTTATGGCAGTTCAGCAAACTATAGGTTTGTTGAGACGAAAAGTGAACCTCGAATACCCAGCCACAATACGTTTTCGCTGTACAATATGCGGAATATGCTGTGGTGACACAAAAGAAAAAACCAGACACATTCTGCTTCTAAAGCCAGAAGCCAAACAGATAGCCAAAGCAACTTCGAAGCCCATCCTCGCTTTCGCCAAAAAAATTGAGAACCGAACACCTTATGTTTACGAAATGAAAAAAACCCCTGAAGACGGAAAATGCGTCTTTCTAGAGAACAATCGCTGTACCATTTACCCGTTAAGACCCCTGATCTGCAGGTTTTATCCATTTGAACTCAAAATTGCACGCGGTGGAAATTACATATTTCTCTTCACGGAAGAGTGCCCCGGCATAAACAAAGGCAGAATCCTGAGCGAAGCCTACTTTAAAAAAATTTTCCGATTAGCTCAAGCCAAACATAGGCGGACAAAAGGCTCAACCAGCGGGAGCCAGATTCAGTAGGATGCAACCGAAAAAATCGATGGATTCCTGCGGTTTGCGCGGTTGTTTTTTTTGCCTGCGGGATATTATCGGCCGTTTTTGCGTGTACTTGAATCCGCACCCACATTGCAACCCAAAATTTCCTGCTCAAGTAACAGTGGCTTCCATTTGCGACCGTTGCATTTGGAGTTTTTCTTGTCGATGTGCCAAAGAGCTTTTGTGTCGTCGAAAGTGATTGCGCGGTATATGTTACTGAGGTCGTGTACCACAAAAGATAGGTGGCGAAAAACGCCCAGCTTGCTGCTATGATGATGGTCAGCAAATCCATCAAGTCTTTTCACTCCTTGTATTTTTTTCTTCACACATACAATATGTCTAATTTTAGATATATTGCAGAAAAGGATATATGACGCATTGAGATATGAAGGTCATCATCTCTTCAATAACGAACACATGCTAAAGCTGCCCTAATACATCCGCCTTCTCCAAAATGTAACCACAATAATGACATTTCAACAACAAAGGCTCCTCGCTCTCCACATAGAACTTAGCTGTCACAGGCTCATTACTGTTACTTATGCAAACAGGATTCACACATTTCACAATAGCCTCAATCACCTTCGGCAACTCAACCTCCAATTTCTCCACCACATCATAATCGCGGATGATGTTAATGGAAGCATGAGGCGCCACCAAAGCAATCTTGTTAACCTCCTGTGCGTTAAGCGCACGCCCCTCAACCTTCACAATATCCTTCACCCTGAAACGTTTGCTCGGAACGTTAACGGCTATAGTCATCACTCTCTTTTCGCGACCCGTTATCCCTAAAATCTTGACTACGTCTAACGCGTATCCGCCGCTTATATGATCAATAACAGTACCATCCTTAATTTTAGACACACGCAATTCCATATCGCTCATCTCAAAACCCTCCACTCAAGGCTATACGCAAAGTAATAAATAAGAATTTTAGCTATGGAAAATGTGGTTTTGCTTATTTGCTCGCGGTGGCTCAGCGCGTGGGTTTGGTGTTTAGTGTTTGGTGGCGTCCAGTATTATGTAGAGTATGTTGTTTCCGCGGAGTAGGACGTTACCGTAGTTAGTGAGAAGCTGGTCTTGTTTGCATTCAGTTGCTCCTTCGAGAAGAATGTTCATGTGCCCATCACACTTTATCATCTTTCCCTTGTACTCACATCCGTTCTTAAGGACTACTTCGATGTTTCCGTGCAACTGTTTGACGAGGACGTTCAACGGTTTTTTACTTGGTTCCATGATAACACCGTGTTCCATTAGGTCAATATACATGCATATGCGAAACCCATCATATATAAAAGTTTTATCCATCAACCACACCAGCAGTTGACGCTGTTAGCAGCAAAAATAAGGAACAAGGAGTGCCCAGAAAAACGGAAAAAGGAGGGGCTAAAGTTAATCACGATTTCTTTACAAACGTTCTGCTCGGTGATTACGCCGTGTGAAGTGCACCAGCAAGCTCATGCCTATGATAGCAGCTGAGGCTCCAGAAGCGGCTACAATCGTTGTTGGAAAAGTCTCTGATTCCGCGGTCATGGTGAAGCAGATTATTTTTGAGGTACAAGTGTTGCCAGAAGAATCAGTCGCATAAAACGTCAGGTAATGCATGCCGTAGGCTAATCCATTGAGCGTGATGTTCCACGAGATTTCAATCGCATTTCTCAGGTCAAGCTTATATCGAATCCACAAGTTTGCTCGCTTGCCATGAGTAGTTGGATAAAGGTCTTGTGGCGGGTCTTGTTTTCAGCGCGCGCTCTGGACAGAAGAAGCGATGTTATCCGCGCAACTTTCCCTTTCTTGCGTACAAATCGTTTTCTGCAGTAATCTTTTAATTTCTATCTTGGATACCTGTCTTTATCAGCGAGTTTTCAAGTATGGTCAAGGGAAAGAAGCGCAAGAGGAAAATTACAGGACTCGACAGGTTCCCTTCTGAAAATCCAAATATAGTGCTTAGGGTAGATGAAAAGGGCATTATATTGTTTTCCAATCCTGCTGGCCAGTTTTTGTTGAGGGAATGGAATACCAAAGTTGGAAGTCGTGTGCCCGAACGAATAATGTCGCTTATCGAAGACGCGTTGATATCCGAAAAAAAAATTGATTTTGAAGTATCTGTTAGTGAGCAGACTCTCATATTCTTCTTTGTACCTATTATCAGAGAGCGATATGTGAATATTTACGGTGTAGATATAACCAAGCGCAAAAAAGCAGAAGAGGCAGTGAGAAAGAGCGAAGAGCGGTACCGCTCATACCTCGAGGCTACGGGTGAGCTGGGCTGGACTACAAACGCTGAAGGCGAAGTCGTGGAAGATGTCTCTACATGGAGAAACTTCACAGGACAGACTTTCGAGGAAATAAAAGGGTCTGGCTGGACAAAAGCTCTTCATCCTGATGACCTGGAAAACACGTTGAGGGTGTGGAAAAAAGCTGTAAAGCAAAAGATTAGGTACGAGGTGGAGTACCGCATCCGCCGTCACGACGGCGTTTACAGACATTTTATGGCGCGTGGCGTGCCCATTTTCAACAAAAATGGAAGTGTGAAGGAATGGGTCGGCACATGTATTGACATGACCGAGCACAAAAAAGCTGAAGAGGTACTTCAGGAACAGAGGGTGATTATAGAATCGGCTCCTGACGCCATCTTCTCCACGGACAACTCATTTGTCATTAAAAGCTGGAACAAGGCTGCAGAGCAGCTCTTCGGTTGGAAGGCTGTAGAAGTTGTAGGAAAAGCTTCTACCTCGATATTCAATATCCTCTACCCCACTGTGAGCAAGGTAACCCGCAAACGAGCACTAAAAGAACTTTTGGATAATGGTTCCTGGAAGGGAGAAGTTGTCTACCACAAGAAAGATGGTTCTCCGATTCCGGTTTCGGTTTCTGTCAGTCTTGTGAAAGACAGGAAAGAGAATGCCATTGGAACAGTCGCTGTTGTCCACGACATTACTAGGAGGAAAAGAAGAGTAAAATTTCTTAGAGAAACCAGACGTGATTTGCACCGTGCTCAAGCTGTAGCGAAGACTGGAAGCTGGAGGATGGATACTCAGCGAAACGTCTTACTCTGGTCCGACGAGAACCACAGGATATTCGGAGTGCCCAAGGGAACGGCCATGACTTACGAAAGTTTTCTGGAGAAAGTGCATCCAGAAGATAGGGATTTTGTTGACCGAAAATGGAAGGCGGCTCTGCGAGGGAAGCCTTACGATATTGAACACAGGATAATTGTTGACGGTGAAGTCAAGTGGGTGCGAGAAAGGGCTGAGCTGGAGTTTGATAGCGAAAGAAGGTTGCGGGGAGGTTTTGGAACCACTCAGGAGATTACGGATTTGGTGGAGATGAGGAAAAAGCTTGAGGATGCGCTGGTTCAGGTTGAGGTGTTTGCTAATCAAATGGAGAATCTGGCTGAGGAGCGGGCTGAAAAATTGAAGGATGCAGAGCGCTTAGCCGCTGTAGGAGCTACCGCAGGCATGGTGGGGCATGACATACGTAATCCTTTACAGGCGATTGTCGGCAACTTGTATCTAATTGAATCAGACCTGGCTCGGATGCCTGAAGGCAAAGAAAAAGAAGCCATGAAAGAATACTTAGTAGAAGTTGAAAAGAACGTTGAATACATTAACAAGATTGTTCGAGACCTGCAGGACTATGCTAGACCGATAAAGCCCTCCGTGGAGGAGACAGATTTTGAGGAGCTTTGCAGTGAAATACTTTTAAAGGATGATTTTCCAGAAAACATTCATACAACTTGTTGGGCGGACGAAAAAGCGAGAAAGATTGTTGCAGACCGTGAGTTGTTGAGGCGAATCCTAACAAACCTCATAAATAACGCAGTTCAAGCTATGCCTGAGGGTGGAAAACTTGAAATTCAAGCGTGTGAAAAAGAAGATGATGTTGCTATAACGGTTCAGGATTCAGGCGTCGGTATCTCTGAAGAAATCAAGGAGAAGTTATTTACGCCTCTCGTCACAACGAAGTCAAAAGGGCAAGGCTTCGGATTAGCTGTCGTCAAGAGATTGACAGAAGCACTAGGGGGAACGGTGACCTTTGAGAGCGAAGAAGGAAAAGGCACAAAATTCCTAGTGCGTTTTCCCAAAAGGGGTTAACGGCTAGAAAATGTTTGAAACATCATCGGAAAGGTTTATTTTTAAGCGTGGCGGTATCATGTAAAATTGCAGGCGGACCAACTGTGTCCGTTGGGATGTGGCCCAAACAGGGCTGAACCGAAAACATAAACTGAGAGGTGAAAAAGGAAAGATGGCATACAAATACATAGCCGAAGCATGGTCCAAACCAGAAAAATCCTACGTGGAAGAACTCCTCCAACAACGACTAATCACGTGGCGAAGACAGCGAACCACAATCCGCATAGAAAAACCCACACGACTCGACCGAGCCAGAAAACTCGGCTACAAGGCCAAACAAGGCTTCATCATAGCCCGCACCCGCGTAAGAAGAGGCGGACTCCGCAAACGACGCCCCAAAGCAGGACGCAGACCCAAACGCATGGGAGTAGCCAAATACAAACCTGCCAAAAGCCTACGCTTAATCGCCGAAGAACGCACAGCCAAAAAATTTCCCAACCTAGAAGTCCTAAACAGCTACTGGGTAGGCGAAGACGGCCGCTCAAAATGGTTCGAAATAATCCTCGTAGACCCAAACCAACCCAGAATCAAAACCGACAGAAACACAAACTGGATCACACAAAAACAACACCATAAACGTGTTTTTCGAAGCCTAACCAGCGCAGGCAAAAAAGTGCGAAGCTTACGCAAAAAAGGCAGAGGAGCCGAAAAAGTAAGACCCAGCAAACGAAGAGGAGCAAAAGGAGCCAAGTAAAATGCATCACATAAAACCCAAAGTCACCAAGCCAGGCGGCAACACGCGCAGCGGTAAAGGCTTCAGCCAAGAAGAACTTAAAAAAGCGGGCCTAAACATGACAGAAGCAAAAAAACTTGGGGTTCCAGTGGATAAACGAAGAAAAACAGCCCACGATAAAAACGTCAAAACCCTAAAAGCCTACACCGCAAACAAAAAAATAAAAACACAAGCCAAACCCAAGCCGCAGCCTAAGAAAAAAGCTAAAAAGTGAAGCCGCCATTAAACAAAACGCGGTGCCTTCGTGTCTTCTAAACCGCCTATAGGGTACGTTGACGTGCGAGTCTTTGCTCACGCCACTGAAGACCCTGAAAAAGTTTTGGCTGCTGTGCGTAACATTTTGCCATTGGAGCTTGGTGAAGACGGGGTTTTTCGGAAAACTTCATTAGCGGGACATCATGGAAACCCAATTGTGGTTTTTGAAAAGAGGCTGACGGACAAAAAGGAGCTTTCGTTGGTGCTTAAGAGGATCGGGGAGCGTTTGAATGTGTTGGATAAGGAGGCGTTGGCTGGTGATTTGAGGCGACATTTGGAGAGGCACGATCTGTATTTGAGGTTCGATAAGCAGGCGGCGTTTCAGGGTAAGGTGCGGTTTTCTCGGGTTGATCCGGTGCGTTTTAAGGTTCATTTCAAGCGTAAAAGTTTTGGGGAGATTGCGGAGATTTGCCAGAAGGCGGGGTTGTTGCTGTGAAGCGGGTTTTTGGGGATTTGCATCTGCGTTTGGACGTAAAGGACAGAGCTGAGATGGTGCGTGTGATGAGGAGGGTTGCGGCGTTGGGTTATGGTTTGGTTGGTGTGCCTCTTGCAGCTGAGACGCGGGGGGAGGAGGTGGGAAGGTTACGGGAGGTTTTTGGTGGGGTTGGGTTGGATTTTGTTTCGCGGGTTGATTTGCGTCCTCGGAATGCTGGTGAGCTTGTGCGAGTGTTGCGGAGGGTAAGGAGAAGGTTTGAGGTTGTGTGTGTGTTGTGTGAGAACAAGATAGTTGCGCGTCAGGCTGCTAGGGATAGGCGTGTTGACTTGTTGAGTTTTCCTTTGTTGGATTTTCGGAGAAGGTTTTTTGATGAGGCTGAGGCGGAGCTTGCTAGTGTGGGGTTATCGGCTTTGGAAGTGGACGTGAAACCGCTTCTGGTTTTGGAGGGGGCGGCGAGGGTAAGGTTGCTTTCGTGGTTGCGGCGTGAGATTTCTGTGGCGCGGCGTTTTGGGGTGCCGGTTGTGGTTTCTAGCGGTGTTTCGGCGGAGTTGTTGTTGCGGAAGCCGCGTGAGATGGCTGCTTTGGGATTTCTTTTTGGTTTGGATAAGGTTTCTGGGTTGGATGCGGTTTCGCGGAACGCTGGGGCGATTGTGGAGCGGAACCGGGAGAAGCTCAGTGCCGGGTTTGTAGCTCCTGGGATTCGCGTGGTTAAGGAGGGACGGGACTGTTGAAGCGGGTTAAGCGGCGTTATCTGGCGTTGCAGGTGGATGGTGAGGGTGTGCCCAGCAGGAGAGAACTGTTGGATGCGGTTTGGGTCGCGGTTGCGCGGCTTTACGGGGAGTACGGTGCGAGGATGACGGGGTTGGCGTTGATCAATTACGATGCGGAAAGAAAAACAGGTGTTCTGCGCACATCGCTTGCAACATTAAATTTGGTTAGGGCTTCAATAGCCACAATCAAGTCTGTAGCAGGCAATGAAGCAGCAGTGCACGTAGTGGCGGTTTCAGGTACAATAAAAGCGCTACACAAGAAAATTCCGAAGCAAATGTAAACGCTGGAATTCTGCGGAATGCTGTTTTCAACAAGATAAACCCGTGTCGGTTGTTTGTTCCATCGGCCAAAGGGCCAGCACAGACGTAAGGATACTAATGAGAGAAGGCTTCAAAGAAGTCTACAACGTTCTGCGCAGCAAGACCGCTTGGGCAAAGCTAAGTTACTCAACAGTAAAATAGCGCTCTCTTTTTTCCTCATTTCTGAGCCGCCTCAACAGCTTTCACGAATGCGCTTAAAATTCTGTAAGTAATTCCCCAAACCAAAGCGTCTGGAAATATGTACGCAGGAACCTTCCCAAAACTGAATTCTACGATGCCCTTGCTTTGAACGACCTCGTCGTAGGACACCCAAATGAACCTTTCCAACTCCGCCTTGTTCAGCTTTAGCGCAGGTTCATCGTCCAGAAGCACCGCAAACGGAAGAATCGTGAAGTCAGGCTTCGGCTCAGAATGGACAGCGTCTAAGACGCCGAGAAAACGGCACCTATCAAGCTTCACGCCCGTCTCCTCAAACGTTTCCCTCATGACTGTGGCTTTAAGGCTAGCGTCTTTCGGCTCACGTTTTCCGCCAGGCAACGCCATTTGCCCCGACCAAGTATCCAACGGATTTTCAACTCGTTTCACCAAAAGCAAGTTAAAATCGTTTCGCTCAGGCTTCAGAAGCAAGGCTACAGCCGCGTTTGCACCCTGCTCCTGTGAAATGGACTGAAGCACTGTTGGCAGTTTTGCAATAACTTCGGCGCCAACCAATTTGATTCCCCTTCGTAAGGAAAGGTGACGTTGTTCTATTTGAAATGCTAATTCCATAATAAAATCTTCGCAACAACCGTATAGTTGGCCATGCCTAAGGCATTTATTTGAATGTATAGCAATAATAAATATTTGAGTAAACAATATACGCAAACACCGTTGGTAGACGTTTATGGGTCTCGATTGGAAGCACTGGAGTCGAAACGACATAATCTACAGCTTCATCGCCCCGATTCTTGTAGTCTTGCTCATCGTGGCAATTTCCCAGCTGGGCAGACTTTTGGACAATGGCTTTGGAGTCTTCACCGGACTCACCATGGAGCTTCAGGAAATCGTTGTAATCGTGGCGGTTTCCTTGACCCTAGGTTTGGTTTGGAACAGATGGGCGGGCGGCGCTTCAGGTTTTCTGCTGGGCAGCATATACGCGCTGTACTGGGCTGACAGCTATCACTCCCCCGTAGCTGAGAACATTCAGGGATCAGGAACCGTTCTTTTAGCATACATCTTGAGCGCTATGCTTATCGGGTACATGGGTGGAGCGTTGAATAAACGATCGGAAGATTTCCGCAGAATGCTAATCTCTGGATTAACCGCTGGAACTGTCGGAGGAGTTATGCTTTTCCTAATTTTTCAACTTTCACCCGCGAACGTAGTAACTGGAATTAGCGGCTTGTTGCTGACGGTGCTGGCCCGTACGGCATGCGGACTGATAGTGCCTGTAATAGCTAAACTCTTCATGTGGTACGGCGTCGCTCAGAACAAACACTGAAAGAAAAGTAAGGTTATTTGGAAAAAGAGGGTTAGACGCCAGTTTTCTGTAGTTTTCTTATTATTTTTCGTGTTTCCTCTTCTGACGTATGTGTGATGGCGCCGGCAGGGCAGATGTCTTCGCAGCCTTTACAAAATACTACACAACCGTTAGGGTTTTTTACGACTGTTCTCTTTTTTTCTATTTTTTCTTCTGATGCAAAAACTTTCATGTGACAAAAGTCTGCGCATTTTCCGCAGCTTGTGCAATTTTTGTAGTCTATTGTTGGACCCCAAGGTATCTTGCTTCGAGGGACACCGCGATAGGTTTCTTCAGTCATTCTTTTTTCACCGTCGTAGTTGGTGAAGTTTATTGAGGGATGTTGTGTTGTAGCAAGTATTCATAACAATATTTAAATATTTACATAAGCTATCGTGAATTATGTCTTTAAAATCAACTAATCTAACACGTTTCCGAGCCAAAATCTTTCACGCGCTCTCAGATCCTATCAGACTTGAAATAATAGAGTTCTTGCGTGATGGAGAGAAATGCGTGTGCGAAATCACACCTCACCTGAAGTTAGCTCAACCCTCGGTCTCACGCCACTTGAAAATACTCAAGAATGTGGGCTTGGTCAAAAGAAGAAGAAAAGGCACTTGGCACATGTATTCGATGGCTCACCCTGAAGTCTGTTACGTGATCGACGGGCTGAATCCTGAATTGGTTACTGCAATTAGACAGAGAATAATCGAGCAGATAGCGTGAAAAAAGAAAAAACAACACGATGTGCGTTACAACACTGAGATGAATGAACAATGGAGCAGACGTGTGAAGAAATTCAATTGGGGATTTTTGAGAAGTACCTTGCATTATGGGTTTTCCTGTGCATGGTGATCGGGCTTTTATTGTCGCAGTTTGTTCCAGAGCTAAGTCTCGGCATAAACAATCTTCAGTTTGCTGGAATATCAATACCGATAGGCGCGTGCCTCTTTTTAATGATGTACCCAGCGCTCCTGAACCTGCAGTTTAGTGAACTCAAAAAATTGGCGAAAAATCCGAAGCCGATTATCTTGACGCTGGTGTCGAACTGGATTTGGGCGCCGTTGGTGACGGCTTTTCTGGCGTACTATTTTCTGGCTGGTCATGACCAGTTGATTGTGGCCTTGATACTTCTAGGATCTAGCCCGTGCACAGCTATGGTTTGCGTGTGGGGTGCGCTTGCAGGAGGAAATCAGGAGCAAAACGTGGTCAACACAAGCCTTAACACTATAACGATTATGATTCTGTACGCGCCAATCGTTACGCTGCTGACTGGCGTCCGAGACATTCAGATTAACCGTTTAGCTCTTCTCGCGTCCGTGTTGGTGTTCATTGGAATTCCACTGGTTTTGGGCATCATCTCGAAGAGGGCGCTCAAAGCTAGGAAAGGAGAGGCATGGTTCGAAGAGACTTATAAACCAGCTATAGGAAACATCGCCGTGGCTGCTCTTTTAGCAACGCTTGTTGTACTGTTCTCGCTGAACGGACAGGTGCTTTTACAGCATCCTGAGGAGATGCTGCTGGTTTCAATTCCTCTACTGCTTGGCTTTTTCATAATTGTCGGTTTGAACCTTCTGGTTACGAGGTTTGCGGGTCTCAGGTACAGGGAAGGCATAATTGCCGTGATAATCGGTTCTTCCAGTCACTTCGAGATTGCGATTGCCACAGCAGTCAGTATCTACGGTTTAGGCTCTCAAGCAGCGTTAGGAACCACGATGGGGCTGTTCTGGGAAGTTCCTGTAATGCTTAGCCTAGTGTATTTAGGCAAGAAATTAGGGAAAAGAGGATTTTGGAAGAGCAACTAAGCTGTCCAATACGAGAACACAGCTATGTCCTCTCTTCCAAGGGCCTTCTTAAGGAAGTCAATTATGTCTTGGTCTTCAAGAAATCGTCCATTCTGACCTTCATGCAGGCAGATTCCGGTATCCCTCATAGCGTTGCCTTTTGGAAAATCAACGTAAACGTAATACGCGTCTGGCGCAGAAAGAATCAAGCGGAGGCACGTAAGCTCCTTTGTTTTCGACATTGCGTTTTGGTCGATGCTGTAGACGATTGAATCAGGCTTTAAATCCTTGATCAAACGCTTGAACTCCGTCCACTTTCTGACTCTAACTAGGTCAGTCAAGTCCGAATCTCATCTACAGAACGTTCATTTCTTCTTAGTCTCTTTTGAGGTGCCCGTGATTGTTTCCGCAATGCGCGGCTTTTTGACGCTGGTTTTCGGCTTCAGCAGTTCTTCAACGAGTTTGAATTGTCTTTGGTAAATGTGGCAGTTCTTTGAGTGGAAAATCAGCTTGCCAGTTTCCAACTGAAGGTTTCCAAGGCTGTTGACGTCTTTCACGAACGCCTCATTGAAAAGCTGCAAACCCGCAATGTTGGCTGGTAAGCCCGCGTACGCGTCCCACGACCTGAAGTAGCAGGTTAAATGCATTTTTCCATAAAGAATCTCGGTGTCAATTAGGCTTAAGCAAGGGGGTTCATGCCGCTTGCCATCATCAAGGCGTTTCAGTATGTCCTTGGGTAGTCGTATAACCATGGTGACTTGCCTGTCTCGCTTTTCATGTGCGTATCTTTTCACGGCTTCATCTATCTGGTTAACAGGATGGTTGAGCCTGCTGCCGTAGGTGTACGTTTCACCCTCATGTTTCTCGCCACACCACAAGTACTCCAACGCGTATCCCTGAACATACTTGATGTCACAAGGGGCCTTATCGCTGACCAGCGGCCTATTTTCCGGGTGCTTAATCTCTATTGTCAAATTGAGTTTCTTGGTCTCAGTGATTTCCGAACCATAACCCACTTGGAAAGAATCGCCTTCATTCCAGATGTATTTTAGCGCTTGGAACCATGCGTCTGGGCAGTCAAACGCCGTTATTTTGACATACTTCATAACACTGTTCCTCCAGAATCTGATGTTAAATAATTCTTCGCAACTATGTTTCCCCCTTCGCCCATATAAATTTGCAGTTTCAGCATGCGAAGCCTGCTGAACCAGCGTTCATGCTTGGAATATAGACTCCACAAGGGGATTGAAATTTAATTTAACCGAGTTTTTACATAATATCTAAAAATTTATGAGCAAAATCATACGAATAAGAGAAAAGAAGTGCCAGTATGAAATTCTCGTTTATCAGCGCGAGTCCAAACGAAGGCATTGACGAGCGGGAAGGCAAAAAATCTATCACAGCATTTCCTCCGTTAAGCATCCTGTATCTGGCGAGAGTCTTAAGGGACATGGGTGTTGAGATTTCGGTTTTAGACCAGCCTGCGTTATGCATAAGCGTGGATGAAGCAGTGCAATGGGTAGAGAAAGAAAAGCCTGACGTCTTAGGTTTCTCAACACTCACGAGCTCAGGGCAGACCGCGGCACTGATAAGCACCAAATTGAAAGAAAAAAACCAAAATATCACTACCGTTTTTGGCAATCATCACGCTACATTCAACGCTGTACGCATTCTGAGGAAATATCCTGCAGTGGACATAATTGTTAGAGGAGAAGGCGAAAAAACCATTGTAGAATTGGCGAAGTGTCTAGGAAACGGAGGAGACCTAAATGAAGTTCGAGGTATAAACTTCAGAAACGAAGGAAAAATTGTTTCCACGCCTGAACAAAAGTTAATTGAGGATCTAGATGCAGTACCTTTCCCGGATCGCAAACTACTTGATGCGGAATATCACTGTGTGATTGCGGGTGCAAACATTGCGCCTAAAAAATTCACAAGCATAGTCACCTCTCGCGGTTGCGTTTACAACTGCCGATTTTGCAGCTGCACTGAAATTGCGAAGAAAAAGTGGCGACCTAGGTCAGCCAAAAACACTGTGGAAGAACTGCAGTTTTTAGCCAACGAAGGCTATAAGCAAATAATTTTTGTTGATGACGCCTTCACCATGAATCCAAAAAGAGTGATAGAAATTTGCAGGGGCATAAGAAAAGAAAAACTTGACCTAGAGTGGATATGTGAAGGTCGAGTCGACATCTGCTCCTACAATATGCTGACTGAAATGGTGCAGGCAGGCTGCAAAGTTCTTTATTTGGGCATCGAAAACGCTAACCAACGAATCCTAAACTACTACAAAAAGAGGATTACGCCTAAACAATCAGAAAATGCTGTGAGAACAGCCAAGAAAGCTGGAGTGGACGTTGTCGCTGGCTCATTCATAATCGGCGCTCCAGACGAAACCCGAGAAGAGATTTGGAACACCGTGAAATTTGCTCAGCGGGTTCCTATAGACCTTCCACAATTCAACATACTCGGTGCGCATCCAGGAAATGACATTTGGAACGAGTTCGTAGCTAAAGGCTTTATTGACCCAGAGAAATGGTGGGAGAAAGGAGTTGCCGTCTCCGAGGTGTACCCATATGCAAAGGTGTCACGTGATGAAATCTTGCAGATAATGCACGACGCTTTTTTCCAACACGTATATCGTCCAATCTTTCTATTGAAACAGATTGTGAAAACGTTGGGAAGCCCATATCGAATGAACGTTTTAATGAGTAACCTAAGCCGAATCGGCCAAATCCGAGATGCAGCTAACACTGTAGCCTAACCAGTTGAATAATAACAAAATTTTATAAGAAGTGTCCGTAACACTTAATGAGGAATTTTTACGAAGTTTGAAACTAACGTGAAAGAAATTATACCGCGTACCTATAACGTGACTAGCTTCAGGTTCCCACGGCCAGCAGAGCTAGATTACAAAGCTGGGCAGTTCCTTTTCGTCACTTTCAAAGCTGAGGGCAAAGAGTTAAGTAAACACTTCAGCTTTTCCAGCAGCCCAACAGAGAAAACGCAAATAGAGTTCACCAAGAAACTGTCAGACAGCGAATTTTCCGCTATCTTGAGAGGACTTAAAAAAGGTGACTGGGCGAGAATAGACGGGCCCTACGGGAAATTCACGTTTGAGGGAAAGTACAAAAAGATAGGGTTACTTGGGGGAGGCATCGGGATAACGCCGTTCATGGGCATATGCAAATACTGCACTGACATGCACTTGGACACGAAAATTACACTGCTCTACGGCAACCGCACGGAAAGTGACATTGTGTTCAGAAAAGAACTTGAAGCACTGCAGGAACAGAACAAAAACTTGAAAGTTGTGTTTACACTGAACGAGGCTGATAGCAGATGGAAAGGCGCTACAGGTTTCATCACTGCGGATATGATACAAAAGGAGATACCAGACTACAAAGAAACAGTGTTTTACACGTGTGGTCCTCCAGCCATGGTTAAAGTAATGGAGAAGCTTGTTGAACAACTAAGCTTGCCTAAGACGCAGCTGAAACGCGAGTACTTCACAGGCTACACGTAACTGCTTATGGGTAGAACCTTCTTATGGTTCTCGGAAAAGGAATAGCATCTATAACGTTTTCCAAGTCAAGCATCCAAGCCAACAGCCTCTCCAAGCCCAAACCGAAACCCACATGTGGCACAGTACCGTAGCGTCTAAGGTCTAAGTACCAATCGTAGTTCTCTTCCTTCAACCCCATTTCTCTGATCCGCTTTATCAGAAACGCCTTGTCTTCTTCTCTGGCGCCACCCGTGGATACCTCGCCGATTCGGGGCACCAGCATGTCAACAGACATTGCAATTTCAGGGCGGTCACGGTGCGTCTTGCAGTAAAACGCTTTGATAGTGGTTGGATAGTCATAAACAAAGAACGGCTTCCCAAACTCTTCCGCCAAAGTTTTCTCGTCCTCATAGCCAAAGTCGTCACCCCAATTGAGGGCCGCGCCCTTTTTGCGCAGCAGCTTGACCGCTTCAGTATACGTCATTTTTGGAAAAGGAGTTTTAACCGAAGCCACCTTGGAGATGTCGGCGCCTAATTCTGTGAACTCCCGTTTGCACTTGTCAGCGGTTTGCTGGCAGATGTGTGCCATAAGCTCCTCTTCAAAGCTCATCAGATCATCCATGTCGACGAAAGGCCATTCGCCTTCGATATGCCAGTACTCTGTCAAATGTCTGATTGTTCTGCTTTTTTCAGCGCGAAACGACGGCGCGATGCAGTAGACCTTCTCCATTGAGTAGATTAGGATTTCGAGGTAAAGCTGGCTGCTCTGCGTCAAATAGAGATTCTGGTCAAAATACTTCACTCCAAAAAGGGTGGAACCACCCTCAACAGCGGCGGAGATGAACATAGGCGGAGAAACCTCTGTGAAATCTTGACTCTTAAAGAACTGGCGAGTAAACTCCAGAACGTCGGCTCGAATCTTCATGATTAAGTTCATTCGGCGGCTGCGTAGCCAGAGGTGGCGAACATCACGGATGAACTGTTCGCTTTGGTCTCTGGTTATTGGAAAAAGCTCAGCCAAACCAATAATGGAGATGGATTCAGCCGCGATTTCGTGCCCCCCTGGCGCACGCTCGTCAGTTATAGCTGTACCCTCAATCACTAAAGAAGACTCGATTGTCAAGTGTTCCGCTTCGTCCCACGCGGGGCTGCCTTTCTTGATAGTGCATTGGATGAAGCCAGTTGAATCACGAACCAGCAGGAAAATTAACTTCTTTCCTTCTCGTTTGCGGTAAACCCATCCTCTAATGGCAACTTTCTCGTCATCGTGACATCCGTCAAGGATCCCGCGAATCTTCACCAAAGCCATTCTGCATCAACTGTTTCCTCTAAATATTGCGTTCACACCTAAATGACTATCTGTTTCAGGTTTAAGCTTTCTCGAATCTGAATGTAAGTGTGAAGAATAGCTGTCAAGTTCATGTACAAAGCCTTTAAGCAAGTAAAGCAGAGAGGAGGAACAGGTAACTATGCCGCAGCCAAATGAAAATGATACTTACGACGTGGTCATAGTTGGTGGCGGACCAGCGGGTTCTACTTCGGGCTATATCCTAAGCAAGGCAGGTTTAAAAGTAATTATCGTTGACAAGGCGCGGTTTCCTAGACAAAAATTATGTGCAGGGTTGCTAACTCAAAAGACAATGCGTCTTATCTGTTCACTGTTCAACGAAACTGTTTGCTCTCTCTTAGAGAAGGGGATAATTGACTTTGAATCCGATTATTTTGAAGTTTTCTTTCGGAACCGACGCATGGCCAAAGTACATCATAAGAGCTTGCCGTTCTATTGTGTTAACAGGAGTCTATATGACAATTTCTCTCTACAAAAGGCAAAAGGAGAAGGCGCTGAAGTTATTGAAGGCGAAACTGCTATTTCTACGGATTATCGCAAAAACGAAGTTGTGACGTCAGGTGGCAAGACTCTTCGTTCGAAATATATCATTGGAGCCGATGGCGTCTACAGTCGAGTGAGAAAAGAAGTGTTTTTCGAGAGCCAAAATTCTGATTTGTGGCAACGTGATTTAGCTACAGCTTTTGAATTGGTTGTTGAAAGAAAGAATGTGAGAAACGCGGATTACTTTCCAAAAATCTTCTATGGATATGTTAAGTGGGGATACGCTTGGCTGTTTCCCAATAAAGACCGCTTGAAAATCGGCTTGGGCGGTCTTAACGTAAAGAACCGGAAGACCTTGTTAAGTTCGTTCCGCGCATTCCTTTCAGCACTGGGTCTCTCTTACTGTGCAGAAAAACGGATTCAAGGACATGCTGTCCCATACGGCAATTTTCTTGAAAACCCGGTGCGAGAATCAACATTGCTTGTAGGAGACGCCGCGGGATTTGCAGACCCTCTTTTGGGCGAAGGCATCTACTACGCACATAAATCTGCTCAGTTAGCATCATTTGCCATTATTCAAGAAAAAGTTGAAGGTAAGAACCCGGGAATCACTTACCGCAAAGAATTGGGGGAACATATCTATCCGCAACTTATTGGAGCTAAAAACTTAAGGGGCATACTCTTTAGCAAGTTCAATTCGTGTTCTCAATACATTGCCCTTCAAGTGGCTTTAGGACTATTTAACGAGAGAATAGTAAGAATTTTTCAGAATGAAGGATCATACAGCATGTTTAAGTAATATCCGCAGAAGGCCCAGAAAAAGAGTGGGGAACTTTGATTACAGAATAAGGCCGTTCTCAATTACCAGAACAAAGCGCGCTCGCAGGTGGAGGCTGATTTCTGTCCCGCAAGTCTTAAATCGCTCTTGCTCCGAGCATATATCATGATTATTGATGCCAGACCATTCCAGCAAACTTAGAGTCCTAAAGTTTTCTGCCTTAGCAATAGCAAGTGTGGTGCTTGTAGAAGTTGTTTTGGGCTTAATCGTGGATAGCTTAGCTATTCTCAGCGATGGCTTACACGCGATGCTCGACGTTTTTTCAACGGTAATGCTTTTTGTTGCAACACGCAAGTCGCTTAAGCCGCCCGACGAGGAACACATGTACGGGCATGAAAAGTTTGAAGCTATAGGCGGATTGATAGCTGGAATAATCCTCGTGGGCGTTGCCATCTTGATTTTCTATGAAGCCGCAGTTAGGCTCATCGGGGGCGTTCAGGTCAGGGAGGGCTTTGAGTTGGCGGGTTTCTTCGCCATCGGTTACACCCTTTGCATAGACATTTTCAGAGTAACCATATTTAGAGGCGCAGGACATAGCCAGAGCACATCTGTCAAAGCAGGATTCTACGATGCCATCTCAGACCTCGGTTCAACAATTATAGCTCTATTAGGTTTCGGTTTGGCAATCTTGGGATTTTACTATGGAGACTCGATCGCTTCGATTTTCCTCGGGCTTATGCTTGTCTTCTTGAGCGGCAGGCTAGCACGGGCTAGCATAATGGAGTTAAGCGACACGGCTTCACGGGATATGGTGTGGGATATTAGAAAAAAAATAGTCGCACATGATGGAGTTCAAGAAAATAGGAATTTGCGGGTGAGACAGGCAGGTGTCAAGACCTTCATAGAAACCACCGTGCAAGTCTCTAGCAGCATGAGCCTTGATGACGCGCATGAGTTGGCTTCGGAAATTGAGGCGGACTTGAAAGCAGCTTTTGGAAACATTGACGCGACCATCCACATAGAGCCCTCGGAAAAAGAGCAAAGAATGGAGCAGCTTGTCAAGAAGCTGGCAACGGTTAAAGGTGTCAGAGAAGTGCATGATGAGGCAACGGTTTACGCGAACGGCAAACTGTACGTCATGTTGCATGCGTTCGTGGATCCGAAGCTGTCAGTGGAGGAGGCTCATGAAATAGCCGAGAAAATCGAGAGTAGAATGCGCAAGGGGATAAAGCAAGTTGAGAACGTGACGGTGCACGTGGAGCCGCATGGGGTCAAAATCCGTGATGCAGAGATAGATGAGGATGAACTAAAAAAACTCGTTGATGAATTGGCGAGGAAAGTTGGGACCAGTCTGCGGTTGAAGAGAACGGTGACTTACTCTGCTGAGGGTAAGCGGTACATAAACGTGGATTGCTGTTTCACGAAGCATGTGCCGTTGACGGAGGCGCATGGGATTGCGTCGCAGGTTGAGAAAGAAATCTCTGAGTATTTTGCTGGCGCGGTGGTTACGGTTCACATAGAACCGGAATGCGAATAGAAAAAAAAGAAAAGGTTGCTAACTCAGGTTTACCTCTGCTATCAACGCCAGTGTGTCCAAATTATTGAGCTTGACTTTCGCGTTGGTTACAGTGTAGAGCGTATTGTCTATGTAGAGGGCTCTGTGCACCCACATGTTGTAGTCGTATCCATAGTAATATTGTGAGCTGGTTGTGTTTTGATGTGTTATGCCACCTCTCAGCGTGAAGCCGCTTGTCGTCAGTTTAAAAACGTATGCGCCTTGCCAGAAGCCTGTTTGCTGCTCAAAGGTTTCAGTAGCTTCTGTGTCTATTACTCCGTAATTGGTTCTTGAAATCGGGATAACTAGCAGCTCTTTCTGCTTGTCGAAAAGGAACGCCTTTGGCTCTCGTAACGCTTCTGAATCGGAGTAATCGCCTTCAACAACGTACTTGGCGATTTCAGTAGGTGCATAAACATTTGAGACGTCGAAAAGTGACAGTTTTACAGTGCTGTCTTCTTTACCCAAACCGATTATATGGTTCTCATCGAAAGGATGCAAGTAGCTTGAGTAACCTGGAATCTTTAGTTCGCCCGCGACTTTGGGTTCAGCTGGGTTGCTCATGTCCAACACGAAAAATGGATCTACTTGGCGGAACGTGACGAGGTAGCATTTGTCGCCCATGAATCTGGCTGAGTATATTCTTTCGTCCTTGGCGAGGTTCTCCAGTTTACCCGTTATGTTCAGGTTCTCGTCAAGCACGTAAACGTTGTTTTGCTGCGTCTGGTTTTTCTGTGAAGTGGTGGCTAATCGGAAGTGGCCGTCGTACTCATCCATAGAGTACTGGTTAAGCACGTAGCCTAACACGTTGCCTTTAGCTTCAAAAGATAGTTCGCTGCCAGTTACGCGCACTCTGTAAATTGACGTATACTGTCCTTGCTCGCTCCACGTCGGGTAAATCACGTAAATGTTGTTCAAGGAAACATACATTGTGCTGGCGCCACCCATCAGAACTGTCATGTTAGTCGGCTCCTGCGCGTCATCCATTAGGTTCAACCCGATGAACGTGGTGAAAGTGAAATAGTTGTCCACCGTGTCAGCATAGTAAACTCTAGTAGGTTCAATCTCGGAAGCTTTGGCGTTTTCGTAAACTTGGGGAAGAACAACATCCTCTTGGATGAAGTAGGTAGGTTGGCTAACCACAGCGTATATGTAACCACCGATCATGCGCGAGTTGAAGTAGCTTCCGCTGAGAGTCAGGTTCCGCGATAGCACAGGACTAGCTTTCTCAGAAACGTCATAGACGCTCAAGAACGTGTTGACGCTGCTATAGTAAGGATAAATCATCATTTCCGCTGACCGCGCCACATCCTCAAGAGCGTAGAGTTGATATTTGCTTCCGATGACAACGAGTTTGCTGCTGTCTTCACTTAGAAACAAGCCTGCCACATACGTGTTATTGCCGAGAGCTATCTTCGCGATTACCCGCGGGTCTTGCGGGTCCGCTTTCGCGATGTACACGTTGTTTTGGCTTGCTGAATAATAGTTGTTGTTGGTTGAGACATAGATGTACTTGCCGTCAGTTTTTACTATGTCGGCTTCGTCGACGCCTTCAACCTGAATATTTGTCGTTGAGTAGGAGTTACTGGAGTAGTCTCCTTCACCTATCGTGGCAGGAACTGCTCCATCCAATGCCTCACGTGAAGAGCCAAAAAACTGGGAGTCCAGAGGGCTACCACCATAATTAGTAGAGCCGTCTTGAGTATTAGCAGCTAAGAAGCTTTTAAGTTCGTCGTAGGACTTGAAGGTTTTCATGGGCGAAGTTTCCGGCAAAGTGTCGGGCTTGAACACACCTGGCGTTGAACCATAGACGTAGATTAAAGCGACCAATACGATAGCTGAGAGAATTGCAATTGTTCCGTAAATCCGAGTTTTTTTCCTGATTTCCTTCTGAACCACTCTGTTCACCTGCAATAGTTATGGCGCCGTTTAATATTATCCTAAGCCATAGAACAGGTTGTACCAATTTTTAGAACGGACGCATAGTCCACACACGATACGCCTCGTACCAGAAAACGACGCAAACTATGGCACCGAAAACGCTGATAAACATGTTCTCGCGCATAAAAAAATCTTGCACCAGAAACAGCAGGTAAGCCGCGTAGAAAACGGTAGAAAAAACGGCGTAGAAAAAGTATCTTGGAAATAACAGTTTGCCCAGTTTCACGTAGTGGCGGAGTACACCTATTTTTACTTCTCCCACCAACACGTAGTGTCCGCCAATGTCCTGTTTCTGAACCAAACCTAACTCGCGCAGCTGCTCAAGATGATGGTGGGCCACACTTGGGCTACTAAAGCGCAGGGCACGCTGGACTTCCCGCACGCTAACGGGTTCACTAGTTTTAAGCAAGAACCAGTAAACCTTCCAAGCTTTGCCTCTAAGCGCGTATTCAAGCTTGGTTTCGTCGTCCTTTTTCAAATGGCATTCCGCCTTGCTGTTAGATAGTTTCAAACAAGACCTTATAAGTCCAATTGTTGGTACGATATGTACTAATAATATTGATTCAGGTGTAAATTCAAGAAATCTCCTTGTTTCTCGCGCGCGCAACGCACAAACCATTATTATTCCTTAAGTCAACCATGTTCAATTTTTGGAAAATTTGTTCTTGTAATATTGCGCGGGTGTGGTGCTCCATTTGAACAAAGAACTTGCTGAAGAGTCACACGGTTAATGTGGTGTTTTTGTTTAGATAATTTTGTCTCTTTTTTTCATCAAATTTCTCGATAGCATATCTTAGCATAGTTCTTGGCATGTACGAATAGTGCTTATTCAGAAATTTTTCTTCTAAGTTTTGATTTCTTTTTCCGATTTCTCTCAGCGCCCAGCCAACTGCTTTATGGATCAAATCGTGTTCATCATGCAAAAGCAATTCCGAAATTTTTAACGCGTCTTTAAAGTCGTTGTTGTCAATAAATTTGAAAGTTGAGATAATTGAGATTCGCCTCTCCCACAAACTAGTTGATTTTGCTAGCTTATACAGAATTGATTTTTCTCTGTTAAGCAAGTAATCTCCAATAATTCTGGGCGAACTCAAATCAACTAAATCCCAATTATTGATGTTTTCAGTGTTTTTAAGAATGAAACAAAAAATCTCTTCTTTCAGCGATTCTTCAGCTTTTCGGTATTTAGAAACCAAGATTAACAGGGCGGTGAAACGGTGTTCATGTATTTTGCTGTTGAGTAATTCTTGGAGATCATTTAATGATAAATTAATATGCTTTTTCGCTACTTTGCGCTGTTCTGGAACTGGAATTCCAAGAAAAATGTCGCCTTCACCGTATTGACCTTTTCCAGTCTTAAAAAACCGAGATAGATTTTTTGCTCTGTCAGGATCCTCAAGTTGCGCCAGATCTCTTTTTGTCTGAGCTAACATTGTCTCTTAAACCAACTTTGCTTTAACTATAAAAATAGTTTTTGATTCTGATAAATATAAAAAAACAATTAATTTGTGCTCACTGGAAAATTAGTTAGCAAATCAATTAGGGCCAATTCTTAGAATGTAGGTTCACGTAATTTTACTGTCTTCCCAACTGCGGAGTTTCTTCTCATTCACACAATTTTTCTTGTGCGCGCGAAAAAAAGGTTGATTGACAGGCTAATCTTATTCTAGGACTCTTTCTAGGTTGTCTTTTTCAACTTCTTCAGCTGTTGGGATTCCAGTTACTTTTGCTGCTCTTTCAGATAAACTCATCAAATCGTTTCTGTCCAGAAGCTCCAGTTTCCACTTTCGTGTCCCCGCCATCATCTGTTTCAACCCTGTACCGACTCTCTCAGTTAGATAGGTATATACACCAATGGCTTCTAAAGGTATTTCACTGAAGCGTTTACCATATTTCTTTTTCAATTCTGGCGTAGCTATGAAGAATTTTTCAGGAGCAGCACCGTAACGTTCCGCGAAAACTCTCGGCAACCTGTTTTCCTGAGAAAGTTGCAGGAAATAATTTGATTTCATAACGGCAGTTATAGGTGAACGCGCCATGAGTACAGCCTTTACTAGTGGGCCTTGCCCGAAGTTACTCATTGAGAGAGCTTTTAGGATGGATGTTTCTTCAATGAAGCCTCCTGCCATAATCAAATCAGGCACATAACGTCCTTTACTCTTCAAAATCCTCGCGCACTTCAGCACCAACGCTTCCAGATACACCGTTGGCATGTTCATCTCGTTCATCATTGAAACAGGACTCATGCCTGTTCCGCCTCCCGCGCCATCAAAAGTCAAGGCGTCAATCTTGGCTTCTGAAGCGATTTTCATTGTATAAGCCACCGCTGACGGCCTGAAACCACCTATCTTCAAGAAAACCTGTTTTGCGCCTTGCTTTCTTAACCATTCGACGTCTTCTATGAACAAGTTTTCCTTTTAAGTGCCTACTCTGCTGTGTCTCTCGAATGTTTTAAACACTCCTTCTTTAAACGCCTCTTGAACGCTAGGATCCTCAGGGTCTGGAATAACCATGTAACCCCTATTTTTCACCAAAATAGCTTTTTCCAAGTCTCTGATGCGTACTTCGCCGCCTATTGCTTTGGCTCCTTGCCCCCACTTTCTCTCAATCACGTTAACTTCTAATTTGGACAGCGCGTAAACATCTACACCCAACCTCTGGTCCTCCACGTTCGTCTGAACTACCACGTCACCGTGTTTTCCATCCCAGAAATTACGGTATGATTCTACCCGTCTCTTCAAGTCTCTAGAATACGTTATTTTTCCATTTGTAATCTTGGCTTCAGAATCCATGCCGCTGACGTTTTCTCCAATTGTCACACATAAGCCCGAAAGCGCGGCGCCCGTAGCTAGACCATCCCAATGTTTATGAGCAACTTCAGTGGAGCCGAAAGCACCCGTCATTATCGGAAGTTTCAACAATATGCCTCCTACTTTGGTTGCTGTATTTACGTTTTGGAAAATGTCTACGTCTGGATTTTCTTCAACACCTTCAACTCTGAACAAGCCACCTTGAATATTAAAGTGAGACCAGTCTAACCTCCAGTCTTTCAGAGAGGCAGCGGTGCTTGCTACGAATTGAACTGGTTCTGGATAAAGCGCTTCTCTGCCTCGAAAGGCGGAGAGACTGATTTCGCACAAAACGGGGCAGTCATGGATGCATATGGGGCACATTCCACTTACCGAACTTGTGTCTTTAACACGCGTGGTTGTTCCAGTAGTCGATTTTCCATTCAAGTAAGAACTATTTTTTTGAACACGTTCACTCATTCTAATCTCCTCTTTTGCGACAATTCCTGATTTGGCACACGAAATATAAAAAATACACTATAAACAAAGAAATTAGGCAACAGCACCCAGAAAAGGCAATGCGCACTCAAGAAGTACAGTTGTTAGAACGTTTGGATCTTATTAAAAGTTGGATTAGGTTTTAATGCAAAAAAATCAATTTAGCTGATAGACATTTGTTGTTGCTACTTGACAATCACACAGGATTAAATTAAACGTATACACTCTAATTATGTTATATGAATCTTGATGAAGCTGTGGAGTTGTTGAGGGTTTTTTCAGCAATTCCAGTGAAAAAGGCAGCGAAACATCCAGAAATCCGCATTGTCCAAGCTGTAGGTGAAGTTATGGCTAAAGGCTACACTCTACGTATTGAAAAGAAACAAACTGACGCAGATTATCGCAATCACCTTGCCAGAATCGTTGAATCCAGAAAACTTGAAAGCCTTGAATCGAAACGTTATCTAATAGTTTATCGTAAATCCTTTTAGTGTTCCCTGTAAATCACTAACGTACCTTTAACTTCTTTCATTTGTAAATTGCAATTCTCAAAAATCGGCTTTAACACTTCGGGGTAGCTACCCGCTTCAGGTTTAACATGTATCTCACAACCGCCATTTCCATTAACCAGAGAAATCCAATTAAAACCAAAACGTTCGCTCATGGCGATTTCCTTCAGCAAAGCTATCGCCTCATCTCGGTTCACGGCATTCCCCAGATAATCCAGTTATTAGCATGTTTTCTTAAATTTTTCTATCAAACCCGCATATCATTCATTCTATGAAGATTTGCTATTAGTCCACCTAAACTCTTTCCATCCTTCAGTCATTAGGATACCCCAGACTACTTTCTCTGACTTAATTTTTCCTATGCTTTTCAAAATGCCTTAAGTTGTGTTTGTTCTTAGACAGACGCAAACCTCAGGACATTGAAACTGCTGGTGGTGGATTAAAATTATTTCTTTTTCTCTAATGCTGCTATCAAAGTATCTAATTGCTGCTCTGTTAGTATGAAAGGGAATCTTCGACTCTCCAGTATGTTTAGGGTCGTTTCCCTTTTATCTCATCGAAATCGAAGCGGGCGCGCTTTTTCTGATTCATATTTCGTTCAAAACCAATTAGGCATAAATTAGGGGTGAATTCTGAAAAACTCGTAAATAACTTCTCCAACCTTAGACTAAAAGGAAATTACTTGCAATAAAGGAGGCATAAGCAATGAAGCAAATACACGCTTATAAAATAAACTTGACTGAAATAGAAGGAAACGGAGACTTTACCTGTCTAAGATGCAAAACCTAAATATCTCCCGATGACGAGACCGAAGCGGTTTACTCAATTCTGGGGTCAAAGGTTAATAGCAACGGTTTAGAAGTTGTGATACGTTGCAACAAATGTTCCAGCCACATTCATTTGACTGGATTCTCTTTGCTTCAAGAAATGGAAACTGGAAAAGAACTTAACGAGAGAGAAAAAAAAGACCAACTGTGCTATTTTTCTCATGTGTGAAACTGTTATCACACCACTGATTGCGGGTCTATTTTTGACTAAAATGTTATATTCTCCCTGTTCTTTTTTCCTGTTTCTTCTCTGTTCTCTTCTTCACTCTCTTCTATCTATTTCACCTCCACTCCTCTCCTCTCACGAAAGTACAACTCAAAAAACGATAAAATAAAACTCACACACAAAAACAAATTAAACTAAAAGAAGGACAATAAAAGCCAAAACTACTTGTATAGAGCTATTATTGAGCGATATTTCGTGTTAGTCGCGGTACGGTTCTCTTGAATTGTTGGAGAAACCACATCAACAGATAGTTCATAGTTTTGAGCACCATAATGGAACTGCACGGTTCACAAAGTAATGCCCTACGAGAAATGCGAAGACATCCTCAGAATAGTCATGAGTGGCTCCATCGAATTTGCAGAAGCCGCCAAGAAGAAGTGGCTTTGGCAATCAGTTTCGAATACTTCCTTTTTTGTCTTTAAGCAGTATTTTAATGGATGGCGACTCATATGACTGCAATTTTTGAAGGAACTCAAACACTTGGAAATGCGCGACAAAAATAAAGAAAGGGGGTTGTTTGAAAGAAAAAACACTTTTGCGTGCTTTCAGCTTGTGCTTTGTCCTTTCACCTGACTCGTTGAGAGTCCAGGTGGCAGGTCTGGAAAGTTGGCGCTAATTTTCTGTTCGGCAACGGTTGCTGCTTCGTTAAGGATTTTGGCTGCGTCCTCGTTCACTGAATTGAAGTTGAGGCTGAAACCTGAGCTTTGCCCAACATCAAACATTAAGCCGCTAAGCATGTTTCCGATGTCTCCTAGTTCATTTTCCGCTTCAGGCAAAACACCTACAAGTCCTGCTCTGACAGTGCGCAGAACACCGATTGCGGGTCCAAGCGTGGTAACTATGTCCCCGAATTCGGTTACTGTTTGCAGCCTAAGCATCACTTGGTCGAGTGCGAGTCTGGCGTTCATGACGATTTTTGCCATTTTGCGGACTTCTGCGAGTTCATTGGCGTAGATATTGGCGTGTGCGGTATCATGCTTCTCGTAGGCTGCAACTATTTTGCCGAAGAGGGTTTTGTCTTTCTGGCTGAATCTTTCAGCAGCTTGGTCTAACTTGTGGATTTGCAGGTCTAAGCGTCTTATGGCGTAGTTCATACGTGGCTTCAGCGGTGGCGGTGGAGTAACTGTTTTGCGTATAGTATCAATGAATGAGGTTTCGTCTCGTTTGCTTTCCCATTTTTTGGCGAAACGTTCAGACATGTTAATATCCTCACATGCAAAAAAACGCTTAAAACGTACTTATGGATTTTTAACATGGGTGAATCATGCAGGTATATACGTTGAGCTAAAAGACAGGGGTAAGCTACACTTTTCCACCAAAGACTGTCTGAGTGAAGCATGCATGAATAAACAGATATGTGAAGAAACGGCGGAACTGATATGCACGCGCTTATGTGACGACGCCGAAGACATACGCCAATAAGCCTATGACGAAAAATAAGAGAATAAGGTTCTTGATTTTTTTGGCGTTATCCCGAGAGGGATTTTTAAGCAGCAAGGTTGAAGATGCGACAAGCCCGATGTCGGTCACCAGAACGATAGGGATGAACCAGAAAGAAACCAAGGATAGAAGCGGAGGAATAGGGGTTAAAGCTACGGCGCAAACGTAAAATAGGGCAGCGGCTACGGCTGCGTTCTTATCTCCGTAGCGAACCGCCAACGTCTTGATGCCTTCAGCTTTGTCGCCTTTTACGTCGACGATGCCTTTGGTGATTTCTCTGCCCGTGTTGGAAAGGAAAGCCATCAGGGTGAAGAGTACCACGCTCAACGGCACATGGTTAAGGATTGCTATGCTGCCATAGATGAAGGGGATCGCCACGCATGTGCTAACGAGAAAATTGCCGAGTAGACCGCTTTGTTTCCCAACCGTAACGTACGCCACCACCACAATCCAAGAGATTGCAGCGACTGCCAAGCATAGGACGCTTGTGAAGTAGGCGAAGACAAAACCCACTACTGAAAGAACTACAACGAATCCTGAAGCTTCTTTTTCGCTTATTGTTCCGCTTGGGATGGGCCGGTGCGGCTCGTTTATAGCGTCAATTGTCCTGTCGTAGTAGTCGTTGATGGTCATAGAAGCGGCTGTCAACATGAAACCTGTGGCGAAGCCGTAAAGCACACTCAACCACTCGGCGTTAAAGAACTCGGCGTCTGACGCTGACAGCGCGAGAACCGCGCCGGCGAACACCGCGAAGCCCATCATTGCACAGTTGACCGGGCGCATCAACCGCACAAACCCGCTTAGTTTCCCCATGACCGTTCGAACCTGTTTTAAAGAAGCATTAGTTTCGACTCAGTTAATAAAATTCTCCTTTAGAGAACAAAAAACGACAGTCCGTTAGTGTTATCGCACAATTTTTAAGATGGAAAAAAGAATAACAAGGGAAGTTCGCATGGAAGACAAGAAAACCTTCGCATCCAAGTGCAAGGAGCAGGCGCAGAAGCTCCTAAGAACACTTTGGTTCATTGCAGGCACAATATGTGTGGTGTTAGGCGCCATCGGCCTAGTGCTGCCCATCCTCCCCACCACGCCTTTTCTGTTGGCCGCTGCGGCTTGCTACTACAAAAGCTCTCCTCGAATGCACAGGTGGCTGTTGAACAACAAATGGTTCGGAGAGTACATACGAAACTATACCGAAGGCAAAGGGTTAACGACGAAAACGAAAATCACCGCCTTAATTGTGCTGTGGGTAACAATCGGTTTCTCAACTGTTTTCATGCTAAACCGACTCTTACCAGAAACGCTTATTCTGCCAATGCAGATAATCATGGTGATAGTAGCAATCGCAGTAAGCGTGCACATTTTAAGGTTGCCAACATTCAGAAAAAAACAAATTTCAGCTAAAGAAAAAACCGCTTAAAGGCTGTTAACAAAGAACTGATTGAAAATAACACGCGCAAAATGGGTGGACCTGCAAAGTTTAATACGTTAGAAAGAGAAAAACAATAGTGTTGGTGAAATCTTTTGAGTAGCAATTACGCGCCTTTGGTGGCCGACAATTATAGCCCAGAAAGGATACGGGTGATAATACCAGTAGGCGGAAAAGCAACTCGGCTTTTACCCCTCACAGCGGAAACCAGCAAGGCCGCCCTCAGACTGATAAATAGGCCATTAGTGGAGTTCTCGCTGTTGTCGCTTGCTCGCCAAGGCGTCCGCAACATCATCTTCGGCGTAAAAGGCTACACGAACTACAGGGACCTGTACGATTATTTCGAGTCAGGCTACGGCTTCTCAGTGCGGTATAACATCAAACCACGGATTCACATAAAATATCAGCCTAACGTGGATGATCTAGGAAGTGCCGATTCTGCAAGAATAAACATGGAGTATTACGAAATTAACAATCCAGTCTTAGCGGTGCAAGGCGACAACGTTTTCGAAATCAGCGTAAAAGACCTTATACGGTTTCACCGAGAAAAAGGCGCTTTGATGACCATAGTACTCCGTGAAGTGCAGAACGTCGAAGGCTTAGGAATAGCCGACATCAACAAGAACAGCCGCATCCGCCGCTTCGTTGAGAAGCCAATGCCTAAAGACGCGCCCAGCAACCTTGCCAACACAGGCTTGTACGTGCTTTCACCCGAGATAAAAAACGTGTTCAAAGAGAAAGGCATTAAACAGATATTGGAGGAGAAGCACCGTCTTGACTTCGGCTACGACTTCATACCTTACTTGACGCAGACAGGACGCCCAGTGTACGGGTACACGTTAACAGGCAACTGGTTTGATGTGGGCACTCCCAAGAACTATTTGGAAGCCATGAAGAAGCTGCTCCATGGGGGCTTCAGCATGCTTACCGATTTCGGTGGAAAAATCGGTGAAAAACGGCTAATATGGGTTCAGGGTGAAAGCAATGACTCAGTAAAAAGGCGAGAAGAAATCGTCCAGAAAATCAAGAAAGGGAAAATAGAGATTGAAGGGGCCGTGCTCATAGGAAGACACTGCCAAATAGACGACGGAGTCAAAATAGCGAACTCCTGCATAGACAATTTCACCAGAATCGGAAAAGGCGCCACCATAGAAAACTCCGCCATCCTAGACCGCGTCATAATAGGAGAAAAAGCTGAAGTCCGCGACAGCATCGTAGGCAGGCACGCCACGATTCTGTCAAGCGGAAAGAAACAGACGAAGATAAATGAGGTTTCAGTCATAGCCGACGATGTCACCCTGGAGGAAGGCTGCACGGTGGCGGCATCAAAGATTTACCCGCACCAGCGGGTGAGAGGAGAATTTCATAACCAAACCTTGATGTCAAACTAAGCCTTAAACCACTTAAAAATCAAATACTTCGTGTTCTCCGCATCCAAATCAGGCACGGCGATTATAAACCGTTTTCGCACAGTGGTCGCCAAGCGCCCAGCCTTCACGATTTCCGTGGCTGACATTTCAGAATCCGTCTTCTTCACTGAAACCATGTAAGGTGCGTGTTCTACGCCTGGACCGTACTTGTAAACCGCGAAGTCGCAGCCGAACTTTATGCCAGGAGTGACAATCAAGCTGCTGTCCCGCAAATCCCGGTAAACAGCGTATTTCTCTTCAAACTCGCTGTACAGCTGCTTGGCTTTTTGCCGTAGCTTCTTTAGTCCTACCTTGTGCTTGGCAGAGCCTTCGTAAATCGTTATCCTGCCCTTCTCAACAAGGTATAGACCTTCCATCAAATCCAAGAGCAGGGGTACTCTGAACTCTGGGATTTTCGGTTTGGGGATTCCAAGGGGTTTGCCGTAAAATCCTGTTTTGTAGAGACTTGAACCTTCTGCAGGGTTCCAGACTACAAGAAAGTTTTCGATCAGTTCGACTTTGATTTTTGCCATAAATGTTTCCGCGCTATCTGTCACATAATGAAGGATAGGATGCGCGCTGTGTCTGCGGCGTCTTCCGCTTTGTCCGCGGAGTTTTCCAGAAGTTGAAGAATATCTCGCATGAGCAGCAATACTGGAAGGTCAAGTTTGCTGCTGAGGACTTTTATGGACAATGCTCGGTACAGGTCGTCTACGGTTCTTTCCGCGATTTCCACGTCCTTGGCTTTTGCCAGCGTTTTCGCTGACCCATAGTTCAGAACCATCATTGTCTCCCTGAGCTTGAGCACTGAGTCAAAAACAGCCTCGGAAAGCGCCAGCAAATCTCTTTTTATGTCGGTTGGTACGTTCCAGTTATGCTCCATGATTTCAATAAGGTAGTAGGCTATGCCTTCTGAGAAATCAGCGATTTCGCTTGACAAGTTGGTGAACCTGAGGAAGTCTTCTCGACTGATGAGGATTGCGCCTATCTCCGCTAGTTCCTGTGAGACCATGCGTCTGGCAGCGATAACTTCTTCTTCGCCCTTTCTTATTTCGCTTACAAGCTGTCTAGCAGAGTCCTTGTCGCCTTTCGAGAAGAGTTCGATAAGTTGAGGGATTTTTCTTGTGAGGTCTACCACCTTGCGCAGGTTATCTTGAAGCGCGTTTAAGGCTCTGCGTTTTAAGCGCTGTTCTGTTTCCGCTGGAAGTACCAAATCTATTCCCGCCCATAAATATCGCTGTTCTGTCTTACACTAAGTATTATGAGTATATTAAAAAAGCTAACTACTTGATTTGAGCAAAGTGCCCAAATCGGTGAAGTTTATTTTTTCCAGGAAGTACTTATGCAGCAACTCGGGTAAACTATTGATACTGGTCCTGACCTGCTGCCAACTGTCGCGGTCTCGGATGGTGACAGTGCTGTCTTTCAACGTTTGGTAATCCACTGTTACACCCAAAGGGACACCAGCCTCGTCGGCTCGTGCATACCTTCTGCCTATGCTGCCTGTTTCATCAAGCTCCGTCGCCAAACCTTCATTTACAAGGAGCTGGTGCACTTCCCGCGCCTTCTTCGCGAGACCATCCTTGCTCACAAGGGGGTAAACGCCGAGCTGCGTTGGTGCGATGACTCGCGGAAAGCTCATGACCACACGGTCATCCTTTACGCCATATGCGTACTCCAGCGCCACATAGAAGAGGCGATCGCAGCCGAAGCTAGGTTCGACCACTTGGGGAAAGAACCGTTTGCCGCGAACCACACATTTTTGGCGGCTGACTTCCACGTGTTCGGGCAGAATCTTGTAGTCGCTAGCCATGTAAAAACCGTTTTTCTGGAGCTGGGCGGCGACTTCTTCGGCGGGTGCTTTTACGATGAGAGCCGCGGCTTTGGCGGCTTCCGCTTTGAAGACTGGTCCCATTTTTGCCATTAGGGGTTTGACGGTGAGCTGATCTTCCTCTATGGGGGTGGGGTATTCTTTATAGACGCGGAGGTCTGCGCCGCTGGCTTTCATGTGGCTTCTGAGGTCGTATTCGGTGCGGTGGGCGTGTCCTGACACTTCTATCCAGCCCCAGCGGTTCACGTATACTTCTTGGTCGAAGCTTTGGCTTGCGTAGTGCGCTTTTTCCCACTGGGTTTTCTCGATGAAGCGCTGGTTTTCTGGGGGTACGCCGATTTCTGTTAGAAGTTTTTTCGCCTTTGCCATGAAGTATGCCTGCCATTCCGAGCGAATTAGCTGTTGCGCCACGGCTTGTCTAACGGTGACTTCCACTGTTTTTTCGGAGCATTTTAGACGTTCATGCGCCAAGTACAGCGTTAGCGTTTCGTTTTCCACGTCTTTGAGGAGGCAGCAGTTTGGCTCTTCGGGGTCGAAGAAGAATTCCAAGTCGGCGATGGTGAATTCGCGGAGGCGGATAAGCCCTTGTCTTGGTGAGATTTCGTTTCTTAGAGCGTGTCCTATTTGGATAACGCCGAAGGGTAGTTTTTCCCGTGCTACTTGGTAGAGGCGGTTGAATTCGACAAATATACCTTGGGCGGCTTCGGGTCTGCCGTAGCCCGTAGCGCCAGAATAGGGGCCTATGGTGGTTTCGAACATAGTTAAGAATTGCTGGGGTGGTTTGAAGCCGCCGCCGCAGTCGGGGCAGGAAATACCCAGTCTTTCAAGCGTCTGTTGGATTTCGTTCAGGCTCATTTTCTCGGTTTCTACGCAGCTTTTCTTGGCGTACTCCTCAAGCAGGTGGTCAGCGCGGAAGCGTTTGCTACATTCTATACATTCAACCATGGGCTCTTTGAAGTGGCTAACATGTCCTGAGGCTTCGAAGACCTTGCCAGGCGCGATGACTGAGGATTCGATTTCGAGGATGCCGAGTTTGGTGACGAAGAGTTCTCGGAGTTTGCGTTCGATGTTCTGTTTCAACCTTGCACCAAGGGGACCATATGTTACGAAGCCGCCTGCGCCACCGTAGATTTCGTAGGATTGCCAAAAGAAGCCTCTGCGGCGGGCTAGCTCGTTGATGGCTGTGAACTTGTCGCATTTTGCTTCGTTGCTCAATTTTGTCAACTCGTTTTTAGGTTAGTGCCGCTACGAGATTAAAAGGTTGCCATACCACTGCGCTGATTAGCGCTTGCGTTTCAAGAGTTGCCCTTTTTGTGGCGTTTAAGTCAAGAATAGAGGTAGAGCAAAAATGAGTGTACTTCGGCAAATCATCGCAAGTTTGGAGCATGTTAGAGACGCGAGAAGGGCCCATCACAATGTGGATAAGGGATCCGAGAACGCCTATACAGCTTTAGGCACTATCCTTTTTTGGTGTAGAATCGCCTGTAATAAGCTGCTTCCAGACTTGGAGAAGAAGCAAAATGACGAAAAAGACTTGGCGTATGTTAGGAGGGAAATCGAGTCTCTGTATGGGACAAGGGGATTGAGAAACAAACGGCAAAAAAGTAGTGCGAATACCCTGGCTTTTGGAAAAAACGAGGTTTGCCGCAGGTTAGTGGTCTTCTCGTCTAGCTTTAGCTCTCTTACTTATTTGTCTCAAGTAAGTGCCGAAGCCGTTGTATTCGCCTCTTCGGGCTCTAACTTCATTGCTTATACGCCTAAGGTTAACGTCAACGCCGTCGTATCGGCCCTGATATGCTTTTACGAGATCGCCTTCGCTCTTTAAGTCTATCTCCATAATCGCTCTCCCGTTATCAATTGAGGATTTGTCTGTTATAAAGTTTGCCAACATTATAAAAAGCGTAATTTTTTCTCAAGATACATTGCATTTCTGAGGTGAGTTGGTTCTTTTCGAGAAAATTTCTGGGCATCAGCGCATAGTCGAGAGATGCAAAATCGGTGCCTGCTATGAACAAGGGCAGTGCATACTTTCTGACGCGAGTTAGCTACGACTGAAAGCTACGGATCCAAACACCAGTTCGGTGATACCTGGGCAAAGCTAGCAGCGAAAAGAACTGCGGAGCCTGCGAAGAAGAAGCCAAAGCCGTTGGTTTTTTGTTAAGCTTAGTGCGGAGCCTATGGCGAGTAGAGCCGCGCTTGCGATCCCAAGAGCTGTTGTGTATTCTCTGACAGGGATTCCAAGGATTGTGGAGGTGGACGATGAAGGTCCCATGGACGCGTAGACGATGGCGGCGGCTATGAGACTCATTTAGTTGAGAGCCGCGATAAAGAAGCGCGCAGTATAGAAAGGAATGGCCTGCCATAAGCGCAACAGCTCACGCCTGTTCCACCTGCGCCGCAGCGATGGTTTATATAAGGACAACGCAGATAAGAACACCTCAAACAAGGTGGCACAGATGCCGAAAATAAAAGTTGCATTGGCAGGCGTGGGTAACTGCGCCTCAGCCCTCACCCAAGGATTAGTCTACTATACCATGTTCAAACAAAACTCAACTGGACTCCGCAACCCAACGTTAGCAGGGTATAAGGCCAGCGACATCCAAATAGTCGCAGCATTCGACATCGACAAACGCAAAGTCGGCAAAGACCTCGCAGAAGCCATATTCGCCCAGCCAAACAACACCCCCCGAATAACCGACATCCCTTACACAGGCGTAACCGTCCAGAAAGGACCCACACTAGACGGCATAGGCAAAAGCACCCAAACTATCATACAGACCAGCACCCAACCCGACACAAACGTCGCCCAAGCACTGCGACAAGCAGACGCAGAAATCCTCATAAACCTCCTCCCAAGCGGGGCAAAAAACGCTTCACACTACTACGCCAGCCAAGCCTTAAACGCAAACTGCGCCTACATAAACGCCTCTCCAACTTACATAGCCAGCGACGCCGCCATCGCCAAAAAATTCGAAAATACTCAACTACCACTCGCAGGCGATGACCTTGTAGACCAAGTCGGCTCCACCACCCTCCATAAGACACTTCTCAAACTCCTCGCAGACAACGGTGTAAAAATAACCGAAACCTACCAACTCGACGTTGGCGGAGGAACAGAATCCCTCGACACTCTCGACCGCACACGCGAAACCAAACGCAACATCAAAACTCAATCCGTAGCTAGCACACTCCCGTACAAAGCCGAAGTCGTAGCAGGCTCAACCGACTACGTAGACTTCCTCCAAAACAACCGAGACAGCTACTTCTGGATCACAGGCACCTATTTCTGCAACGCCCCCATGCAAATAGACCTCAAATTCAGCACGGTAGACGCGCCCAATGCAGGCAGCGTGCTCTTCGACGCCATACGCGCCATAAAGCTCGCGCTAAATAAAAAACAAGCAGGCGCAATAATCCCCATCTGCGCCTATGCCTTCAAACGACCTCCACAAATGATGTCGCTGGAAACAGCGGAAAAAACCTTCACCACATACATCAAACAAAACACGTCAGCATGATCCAGCCAACCTCTCAAGCTCACGAACGATCCGCTCCTTCGTCCCAACCTGTTTAACTTTCGCCTTCAGCAAGCTGATGGTTTTCACAGGAGTTGGATCCACACCCCGCAACAACGCCAAATAAACGCTCGTGAAATCACCCATGCACACCGCAGACAACATCCGCGCCAACTCGCTTTTGCCTTGACTCCAAACTTCGAACAACTTCGCCCCGTCAGGCATAAGCTCTTTCGTAATTTCGATCCTACTGCGAATTGCCTCAGACTCATTATTATCCCGAATGAAAACCGCCGAAAAACACCGCGCCAAACCTCCAGCACGCTCCCAACCCACAACCTCATTATGATCAAGCTCCGAAAAGATCTCCCACTTCGAAGGAACTTTCGCATTCTCATTAAACTGCGTCTTAAAACGCTGCGCCACACCCCGAAAAACGTCAAACCCATAGACTACAGGAACAGAACCATTAATCCCCACCGCTAAACCCTTCGCCACATTATCACTTAAAGGCACTTCAGGGGCACACTCATCACAAACTCGCCCCAACACCGTTATCGTTTCTGAAAGCTCCCCAGAAACACCCGAAACTACTCCAACCTCCTCCAACAGTTTAGGCAAAGGCACAAACAAATAAGGAAGAGCCGCGCGCGGTGCAAAACCCGAAGGAACACGCAAAAAAGGCACACCCAACCGCTTGGCGAAATCTAGCAAGCTTCCCCCAGAACTCACACAAAAAACCATACACCCCCTCCGTACAGCATCCAAAAAACTGCTCAAAGTCTCCTCAGTCTCTCCCGAATAACTCACCGCAAACACCAAACTCCCCTCGCCCACATAAGCAGGCAACGAATACCCCCTACACACATCAACAGGCATGCCCGCCCTGTCGCGCATCCAATCCTTCAACAACTCGCCCCCAATCGCCGAGCCACCCATACCCGTAACCACAACATTCTCAGGCTTAGGATACCGCAGCGAAATTTTCTCAGCCGCCCCCACAGCAGCGCGATAATGCTTCGCTGAATCTACACAGACCGAAAGCATACAACTCTTGTCGATTTCCCTGATCTGATCCATATCATCCAAGATCGATACTGTCATTTTGCTCACCACAATACCGCACTTTTATATTCACCCCGCAACTTTTAAGCTGAACGTAAACCAGCAACAAATTTTGGGGAAAGGAGTACTTCATAATGAAAAAAAATAGGCTTGCAGTGGCCATACCAGCATCAGTAATCTCAGACACCCCGCACTTGCGCGAGAAAACCGCCAAAATAGGCTTAATTGGAAGAGCAGCTGCCATTTTCAGAGTTGACGAGATTATAGTGTACAACGACAAACCCAAAGCCAACCAACACCAAAATACAGATTTAATTGCAACTTTGCTTGCTTACATGGAGACACCTCAGTACCTTAGAAAACAGCTTTTCAAGATTGAACAAAGCTTGCGTTACGTGGGAATACTGCCTCCACTGCGAACCCCACATCATCCATTGAATAGGAAAACCGAAAAACTGAAAGTTGGTGAGTACCGTGAAGGCGTGACTCTATCCAGAACTAAAGAAGGCGTGCTTGTAGACATCGGTGTTGAACGTCCCGCGCTTTTGCGAGAAACCAGTTGGGGTTTGGGTAAACGTTTGACGCTGCAGATAGTTAACGTTGGGGAATGCGTGGAGGTTCAAACAGTGAGCGGAGACGCTGTTCCTTGTTATTGGGGGTACAAGGTTTCGGTGGAAAAACATTCTTTCAAAAAACTTGTAGAAAACGGAGAATTTACTTTAATCATTGCTACTTCTAAGTTAGGCCACGACTTTTCAGAAGTTACTGAAAGCATAGCTGAAAAATGGTGCAAGGCAACCTATACGCTCTTGGCGTTTGGTGCGCCATCAAAAGGACTGCGTGAAATCGTCAGAGATGAAGGTGTAAACTTGGATGATGTTGTGGATTTTGTGGTGAACACAATTCCTGAGCAAGGAACAGAAACCGTTAGAACCGAAGAAGCGCTCCTTGCGTCATTAGCCATTTTGAACGCGCAGTTTGGGAGATAACGTTTTTGAGGCTACAGCTGCTCGACAGATTTGAGATAAAGAAATAAGTGTCCGTTTCCATATGTGCTTTTTCATGGTTACTCTTGACATTGCAATGCCGCTTGCGCTGTTTGCCGTCTCGATGGCTGCCTTGCTTTTGAACGAACGAACAGAGGGAAAGTTAAAAACGACTTTTGAAGAAAGAGAACTTCGCACGCGAGACATCATCTTGATGGTGGTAATGATTGTCGTGGCAATATCCGTTATTGCCTACATTTCTATATTGAATCCTGGTCAAATTTTTCAAAACATAATACTCTTAGTATTTATTTTCGCGTATTCGCTACTTCTTTTCACATTCTCATATCTTTTTTCAGGCATTAAAAAACCAAGAGCACAGTTGGTTTCGTTAGGTTTCGCTGTCGCCGGTTTGCTTGCAGGAACCATTAGTCTGCTGGAGCTTTTTGCTGATGCTTTTACGTTTTACAGGGTATTGGCTTTTTATGGTTTGGCAGCGTTCGCCATTTCTTCAATAATAGTTGACGCAAGAAAGGCGGATGCACGAGAAAGATGGTACATCGCGGTTCAGCCACCAGCTTTGTTCGTGTTATTGTTCGTGTTTTTAAATGTAATTTATAATGGAGCAGTTGTATGGTATCCAGTCCTGTTGGATATTTTTGCGTTGACATTTGCCGTGTTGATAATTCTTTATCTTGGGTCTCTGTTCACATGGAAAACTGTACTCGTGTTTGCTGTGCTCCTTACGATAGTGGACATAATTTTGGTTATAGGCACGGGAAGCATGATTGTAGCGGCAAAACAGTTCACCGGACTAGGGCTTCCAGTACTTGTTTACCTGCCAAACGTTCCCCTCATCGAGGCACCACAAGGTGTTCTTAACTTCTTTGGTTTTCTTCCCAGAGGTCTTGGGCTCGGCGACTTCTTTTTTGGGGGAATCATTGCACTTCAGACGTTCAAGAAATTCGGTAAAAAAACTGGATATGCGGCGGTAGTGGCGATCACTATTTCCTTCGCAGTTTTTGAATCTTTCCTCCCCGAAATTACCAATGCGCTCGAACCAATACTTAACCGCCCATTAGAAGGCTTTCCGGGCACATTAATGATCATTTGCGGATGGTTGCCTGTTGTATCTTGGAAAGTGTTGAGTGAAAGAAAGCAGAAACTGCAAGAGAATAAGGAAAAATGATTAAAAATAGGAAACTTTGATTTTCAGCCGAA
>SMTZ1_10000349_pt1 | contig 42588 bp, 42 predicted proteins | sample DeeMarSWOR136_30_FD_25667 | JGI IMG/M metagenome (IMG submission 25667) | reverse complement strand
GAGCTCGCGTATATTTCTACCTGCTACATACTATTTTATCAGTTCTGCGCACTTTTGTGGAGCTTGGATTGCGGTGGGAATCCCGCCCATTTGATGCGCCCAGCATGAACAGATCAAAAGGTTCGTCACAGGTGTTGTGACGCGGATATTATATCCGTCTTTGTAGAACCACTTCTTAGGATTCCAGCTCCATGCCGAGGTCGCTCCGTCCGTATTATTTGTGTAGCGTTCATACGTTAAAGGCGTGGCCGCATCCTCAAATTCAATGTACTGCTCGAGATTTGGTATAACCGCAGAAGCCCTCTGAATAAGTGTCTTTCTTGCTTTCTCCTTCAACTTCTTGTATACCTCACGGTCTCCATTACCCCAGTTATTCATCCAGTGATGGGGCACGGGAGATTGAATCATGAGTGAGGATTTGCCGTCCGGTGCGTTTCCCTCATGGAACATAGATGTTGAGTATAACCACAATGCACATTTCTCAAAAAAATCTTTATCGTCGGTATTGTACAAGTCATAGCCAGATTTAAGATCATAGTACATGACATGCGGTAGCTTCATGAATTCCTGTAATTTTTCTCCAGGTAGACTCAGACCGAGATATACCGTGAAAAAACCTTCAGATACAGCCGCTTTTTCCACCTTTTCCAAAAAGCCTTCAGGCAGCAGTGACTTGTGATCAAGTAGGGTCAAAAACGTCTTCTTATAATCGCTAGCTGACAGCACGTAATCAGCCGAGTATTCCTTACCATTACACACAACGCCAACTGCAGCACCCTCTTTAGTGACTATCTTTTCGACCCTGGATTTCAAACTCAATTCCCCGCCCAAATTCCTGAAGTTATCGGCAAGCACATCAGCCCATGACTGCATTCCAGTCTTCACGGTCCAGTAGTCATCTATGAAGGCAATCAATGCCGCGGCAACTACCGAAGCGGACATATCTGGATAACCCATCTCCTTGAGAAGGAAAAACAGCTCTGAATCCTTATCGAAATAGCGCTGCGTGAACTCGGTAACCGTCATCTTTTCGTATTTACGGTACATACGCATGAATCGCACCATGTTGGGGAAGAAGATGATTTTTTGTATAAAATTTCTCGGCTTCCCGAGCGCAACATATAGTTTAAGCATCTTGTCCACTTCAGCCCAGTATTTGTCTAGATTATCTTTCTCTGATGGGAAAGCAGTGTACAAAGCTTTTCGCCAGTCGTCGATTTTGTACAGGCTGCAATCAAGGTTGTTGGTCAAAAAACGCGAATACTGCCGAACAAAGGGTATCTTATCATAGACACCCATTTCTTTCATAGCCGAGAAGACTACGGGGGATGACTCAAATGACAGGGTGCCGCTTTCAAAGTAAAAACCTTTTCTCCGAAATCCAGCAGTATACCCGCCCGGCACGCTGTGTGATTCGAATATCACCACTTTATGACCCTTCTTTGCCAGCAAATTACCCGCCGTGAGTCCACCCATTCCGGCACCAATTATGACAATCTTAGACATAGTTTGACTCCTTTCAGAAACGTAGTATACAGATTGCTCGCGCATTTGTCAATACAAGCTCAGTCGATCTTGTCATTGAGTCATTGGAAAAACTAAAAGTCACTCTGGCACTGAGTCATTAAGTCATTGACTTCGTGGACAGGCATAAACTCTTACAGAAACAAGGTCGAGATTATCCGATTACTACAACGAAGTTAGCGATAAGCGTATTGTTTGATGATGACTTGGATGGTCTTGGGGTCGGCAGATTGTGAGTTGTCGACCGCGAACGTAATTGTTTTCGCTTGCTCCGCAATGACGCGCCCGTAAAATCCGGTGCGTGGGTCAATCGTAGTCTGCTTGATAAGCGTGCCGTCTTCGTCCGTAAGAAAGACTATGACATTCGTGTCCAGAGTTGCCGCGACGCACATGGTCAATGTGCCGTCTTGGAGAACGAAAGGTAATTCCTTGGTCCTTCTTGCAGCAACAACGAAAGTAGTCTCAGCGGATTGCACAATCGGCGCTGCTTTCATGTAACCTTCGTCTTCAATTATCGGCCAATATGTCATTACTTCGTTGCGATCCCAGGCATGCATGGCGTAGCCAAACAGCCGTCTTTCTTCGTCAAAACTGAGCTCACCAGGCAGTATCTCTGACACTTTCACGAAACGGTTATTCCTGTATCCATAGACCTCGGTGAGGAAGCTTTCTTCAGGCAGCATTAAAATCGCAATCTCATTGCCCTTCGTCCGGCTGAAGTAATCGTCAACCGAAATGTCAGCCAGAGATTCTAACCCGGCAACAATTGTATGCAGCTTGCTCGAAACACCATCTTGTACAGTCACGATTTTCAGTCCCATCTTAACTATGTCGGCAACGCCATCGTTTGTCACATCGACCTGGATGGTCTTGCCTAGACCCAGTGAACACATAATGCATGATAATACAATAACTCCTGTATATTTGTGCATCAGATACCTCCAATCATTCAGTCATTGTGTCATTACGTCACTATGTCATTGGATGCTTCGCATCCATGATTACAGTGATGGACGAAACGCCCGAGCTGTTAATCTTTCGGCTGTTCTGCTTCGTAGGATTTTGCGTAGGCGACCAGGAAGCGGCCGAGCCGCTTATAACCTGCTTTCAGATACCACTTTCTCACCCAGGCAGCGGCGAGTTTTCTTGTTTCTTCGGGAAGGGTGTTGAAATCATCCTTTGCCTTTTCGGCTGCCTCATCCATACCTCTCAAGATTTCTTCGGAAGTTTTTTTGTCAACCATCTCGACCTCCTCGAGTGTTAAAACACTCGCCGATTACAGCGAAAAAAATAGATTACGATGATATTCATTAAGTTGTTATTACCTTCATTAGCTTCTAAAGTAACCATGTAATAATGTTGTTTGCTTATTCTAATGGCAGGAACGATGTTTGTCAAGAAGAAGCTAGGTCCTATTATGCTCAGTGTATTTTCGAAAAGTTACTTAAATATCTTTATTTGCGATTTCCGGGTGTATAACATGATGGGCACCGAGCATCATACAGCCTAAGTCACCAAAAAAATGACCGACAACGGGCACAAGGAGATTACCTGTTACCGCATATGCAATGCCTAGCCAGATACCGAGTATGGACGTACCGGCAACTCCTGATGTTCCTTGATAGAAATGGGCTATGCCGAATAGCACACCGCTGATAATACCTGCAGCAAGAGGCGTGAAGTAATGGGAGAAATCAGATTGCATGATGCCCCGGAAAAAGATTTCCTCCAGCACGCCCGCCTCTAGACTAATAATCACGAAAATTACAATCAACTGTAGTAACCGCTTTGGCAGCGCGTCGATAATACCCGACCCAGCCTTTTCAGTTTGCGGTTTCTTAGTAAACAGATGTGATCCAACCCATTGCCAGAGTAGATAGATCATAACAAAGCCAAACGCTGCGGCAATGCCAAAACCCAAAGCCTCCCAATTTATAGAAAAGCTAGATAACCCAGTCACTTGAAAAACACTAATTCTGTAAAATGCGGCGCCAACCAGCACGATGCCTATGACCACAAACATCTTAAAGGTTGAGAAGAGTATCATATGAGCCATCGAGCGTGCACCCTTCGACGTTGTCTTTCTCCTCTTTGGATCCAGAAAGAGTGAAATTAGTATTAACACAACATAAGCAATAAGAACAACCGGCGTGATCCTTGTCATGAATACGTGAAGTTTTAGTTACTGTTCAATCGGCTCGGTCACATAGTTCTTCCACTGACGGTCGATCCACTCTCTAAGCCCCTTTTGCTTTATCTCCTGTAAGTTCTCTATACAGCGGAACTTAATGACACCTGGGTTGCTCTTTAATGTTTCACACGGAAAATCCGAGCACTCATTACACAGATCAAAATTTTTGTTATAACAGCATTGCCTTATCCTACAACGGTCTTCATCAGGCTTTCTTACACCCGCCTCAGCCTTACATCCCGGACATATCGAAGAGTTTGCGAGATTTCTTAATCCTTCTTTGAAGCGTTCAATATCAAGCTTGTTGCCAATTTGCTTCTTCAGAGCCAAGTTATCAATCATGTCCGATGCCAGCTGGAAGGTTTTCCTGATCTTGCCGGTATGCCAATCACAGATGTGGCAGTACGAGCCACAATATGATATGTGGTATTTTTTTTCTAATTCATAATTCATATCTACTCCTCGAGTGCCTGCGGCACTCAGCTAGGTCATTTTGTCATTGCGTCATTATGTCCTGCCGCGCAGGTCGATTATCCCGCTCAGCGGGACAGAAATGAGCAAAACAGAATACGGTGATAAACACCAGCTATTATGTTATCGTGTTACTATGTTATTATGTTAATTAGAGAATCGCTGGTTGTCAATATACGACTGTGACTTCGTGGGGTTCGCCATCTCCTGCCCTAACCAGTAGTTGCAGCTCGGTGCCACCTGGTTGCAGCATCATGTGATTCAGGGTACGCAAGTCATTGCCAGCCAGTTCTTCGCCGTTCAGCTTAATCAACGTCATATCATCAACAATCCCGGCTCTGGCAAAGGGCGCATCAGCGGCCACATTATAAACCTTCACCTCGCGTGACGGATTTTCATACACTATGGCCCCTGGACCTTTTAGCCCCGCCCCACACACTGGGAACAACTCCTCTGGGTCGACAACAATGTGATCGGCGGGTTCTCGGAACCCACTCTTCACCCTAACAAGAAATTTCTCTCCTTTTTTCAGGAAAAGATACTCCTTGTAACTCTCCATGTCACTCTGAACCAGATATGGAGTGTAGATATCCTTGTCACCAATATTTATGATCTCATAATTGTGAAGGTAGTGCTTACCATTATATATTGTACCGAGTCTATCTATTTCATAGCGCGCATAGCCTGGATTCTTAATGTAGTCGGACAGCATTCCATGATACTTCTTATTGCATCGCTTTTGCATGATTGTTAGAAAATCATCTGTCGAGATGCACATTCCACGGCATTGTCTGACATATTCCAAAATACCTTTGTAGAAATTCTTATCACCAATGACAAACCTAAGCATCCTCAGATAAGTTGCACCCATATAATAGGCCGCGACATTAACCAGCACACGGTCCTCTGAATCTTGAGATTCCAATATCGACGGGACATAATCAATATAGGGTAGCGTACACAACTTCAGACGGAAGAAGCTAAGACTCTCAACATCCACGCCCAGTGCCGGTTTGATACCAATAATCTCGGAAAACTTGCCGAACCCCTCGTACAACCAATAATTCTCATCGGGGTTGCTCGACACAATATTACCCCACCAGGTATGGGATACTTCGTGAATTACTGACCTTATTGGAAAATATATTTCATTGTTTGTGATCTCCGAAGTGAAGAGAGTAACCGGCGCATTCATCGAGTTGAACAACCCGGAGTAGCCATAAGGAAAGGCCATTACCTTGTACTCATTCCACGGTGCCTCGCCGTACATTTCTTCGAAAAATCTAAAAGAAGTGTGTATGACATCAGCCAAATAATCCATGTTTGTAGGTATTGTACCATCAGGCACATACATTATGACACGGAAATCATCATCGTATTCCCTCACGATTCTTTCTTGCTCCTGTGCAAAGAAATACAGACTGCGATCGGTTATTCCCTGGTAGTTGCGCCACGTATATACCTTCTGACCACCTACGGCAGCCACATCAATCAACTCCCCTGAAGCCATCACTTCGAATTTTTCTGGGACATCGACCACCAACTGGTAAGGCGCCAGTCGCTTGGCCATGGTTTCTGCGATCTTTGGATACCAGTTGTCGGTGCGCGTAATCGAGGCATTCACGTGGCAGAGCGTATCACTTATCTCAAACGCAAAGGGAGAGAACTGGTCGTGGAAATCTTCATCTTTCACGAGGTCATATTGCAGTACTACCACCGAGCTTCCCATGGAGGCATCACTCAAAGAAATACTCACCAGATCATCCTCGAAGGAAAAGTCGAGTGGCTTAGATGTCTCATCATAGATATGCAGGTTTGTCGCCTTTGCTCCGCGAAAATTACGGCACAACATGATTTCTAGAGTATGTTCCGAATCAGGCATTGAATTTTCAATTTGAAGCGATGCTTCAATTTCGAAGCTATCGTATGTCTCTGGTACCCTGACATTTATGTCATATTCGGTTATTTCATATTCAATAGTACTCCCTCGGGCCATGCCCGACGTAAGTATTAGCAGATATATTACAAAAAGAGCTATTCCGTATCTCATTATCCTCACTTTTTATAACATCTCTAATGCTTCGATCGCAACACGTGCCTGCAGGTGACATGTATCCCTGTAAGTATCATCCATGAAAGATGGATCCCAACCATGCTCCAAATCGATATAAGGTTGCAGCAAGACGCCGACATCTATTTTGTATACCTTTGCCAGACTGTATAATACAGCAACCTCACCGTTCTCCATGGACAGACACCCCTGCTTACGATAGGCATCAACCATTTCAGGCGTAATGCGATAAAAAGCCTCACAGCAGCCCACACCACCTTGCTTCCAGTCGGCCCCTAGTTTGTCGAGCGCGCAAGATAACGCATTGAATGATTTCGGCTCTGCTGGGACCTTAATTTCTCCAGGACTGTAGTGGGAAGAAGTGCCATCTTGGCCAAACGCAAAGCTTGGTAGATGAATCTGTCCTTTTTTCAGGTATTTTTCTCCGAGCCCCCATGATGCACAAAGGAGAAATATCGTATTTGCACCAAGGCACACGAGCTCTTCACAAAAGGCAGCGATTGGTGAAGCACCCATTGGTGGTACAAACACGCACACCCCATGGTCATGAGCAGTCCCTTTCCAACATTTCCGGGGAGAGACGTAAGGACTATGTTTCCCTAATGGCCAATCCCAATCGTGAAGGCCGCATGTTTCTTTCAATTTTTCTATGATTCCGCAGTTGAAGGTAAGGAAAATCGAGCCAGGAATTTGCAGAGCTTCGGGGAGCGAGCCAGCCGCAATTGCCTCTTTTCGAATATCCTCTGGCTTTATTATAAACGCGTCATCTTTCTTGTACATAAATTATGCTAGTACAAATACTCAAAAATCACTCACATACTGGCTCATTTTTCTTCAACATATCGCAGCACGTTGTCAAATAACGCAAAATCGCCCGTAATATTACTTTACGAGTTAACCAGGGATTCGCCACTCTCGGTCTGCCCAAGCAACTTTCGGTACACCCAGGCATGGGCGAGCATTGTGGTTGGGATTGTAGCAAAAAGACCTACAAGGAGCACAATCAGTCCGAGGTAATTGATCAACATAAGCAGTAATCCAAACCCAAGTAACTTCCACCTGACGGTCTTCGTAAGATTACCACTTTGCCTTACCGAATCCATAATACTGAGATTTTTATCAATAATCAAGAACCCAAAGAACTGAAACATTATTGCCCAAACGATGCCCGGTATGACGAACAGCAAGATACCGACCACGACGATCAGCCCAACCAACAAGGATCCGCCGAGATAGCGCCAGAAAAAACCTTGAAATCTAAAAAGATCGTTGAACTCGGGCTTTCCACCATCGATAAACTTCAGGGAAATCCTTATCAAACCAATACTGATCATCACTTGTATGGCCCAACTAACAAGCATGAAGATTAGATAAAGAAGAGAAGATTTGTCGCGTAATAAATTCCCTATTAAGGATGGCACGTAAACGACTATCCAGGCAACAATCAGTATGCCAAAGAAGAACCAAAAATTGGTCTTCATTGTATTCCATCCGAATTTCAGCGCCTCGTCAATAGAAAAAACCTTTTTATCCATACTACCCCCTGAGCGTCAAAGACGCTCAATGATTACAGTAACATAAGAATAGATTACAATGATAAATGTCTTGAGTGTCCCTGGCATGCGTCGATTATGAAGATATCACCACGTCATTATCTTATTGAGTCATTGTGTCATTCGTATATATCGTCACCAGCCCATTGGATGCTTCGCATCCATCGATCGTAAAATTACATTTCGTTTCATTGCACCTGCTCAGATCGTGTTACTGGCTGTTCATCGCTGCACAAAGACCTTGTGCCGCTAAACGGTCAACCACCATTGCATAGCACGAACATCGCCAGTATACCTACCATCAAAAGAATCCTAACGATTCTCGGAATCCTGTGATCCATGCGTACTCCTTTCTCTGATGTGAAGTCATGCTTTCCATTATACGCAACCTTGGCCGGTTGTAAAGTATCAAGAAAAATTCAGCATAGCGTTTTGCTTTGGTGTAACACAGTTGACATGCTATAATACTTCATTATACTCAATCCAGAACCTAAAGATAAAATGAAAGGAAGAAAATTACTGGTTATCGGCGCGGGTTTTGGGGGATTATCCGCAGCCGCACTCTTGGCTCAAGATGGTTTCCAGGTAACAATACTCGAGAAAAACGAACAAGCGGGAGGCCGTGCCCGTGTTTGGAGAAAAGATGGTTTTGTGTTTGACATGGGACCTTCATGGTATCTAATGCCTGAAGTCTTTGAGAAATACTTTGCTCTCTTCGATAAGAATACCCAGGATTACTACAAACTAATACGGCTCGACCCGAGTTACCGTGTTTTCTTTGGCATGGATAAAACCGTCGACGTTCCTGCCCAGCGCGAAGAGATAGACAGGCTTTTTGACGAACTAACACCCGGAGGTAGCGTCAAACTTAGGGAATATCTTGCCGTTGCGCAATATCAGTATGAAATCGCCATGCAGGAATTCATGTACCGAGAATACAAGACCATCTTTGATTTTCTTAACTGGAAGGTCATCACCAAAGGCACCAGGCTAAAGATTTTCGAAAGCTATGACAAATTCGCCCGCCGATATTTCGAGGATGCTGATATCAGAAAAATTCTGGAATATACAGTCGTCTTTCTCGGTGGTTCGCCGAATAACACACCCGGGCTCTATTCGATAATGTCCCACGTCGATTTTGACTTGGGCGTATGGTATCCTTGCGGAGGGATTGGCCAACTCGTCCACGCCTTCACAAGACTAGCTGCCGAACAGGGTGTAGAGATTCTGCTTAACCAAGGTGTCCAGAAGATTCAGGTACAGGACGGTCGCGTCAAAAAAGTTATAACGGATAAGGAAGATTTCGAAGCCGACGTTGTCCTGGTCAATGCGGACTATCAATTCGCCGAGACAAGGCTACTGGAGAATAGATACAGAACCTACGACCAGAGCTACTGGGAAAAGAAAAAAATGGGTCCTTCAGCTTTTCTGGTATATTTAGGCTTGAACAGACGGTTACCCGGTCTGCTTCACCACAACTTATACCTTGACCCTTCCTGGGACGAACATTTTCATTCGATATTTGATGAGCCAGCATGGCCCGAAAACCCAAGTTACTATGTGTCTTGTCCTTCTAAAACAGACAAAACGGTTGCACCCACAGGCTGTGAGAATCTTTTTGTCCTCGTCCCGGTTGCACCTGGGTTAGAAGATAACGAGTCAATCAGAAATGAGTATTTCACAAAAACCATAACCCATCTGGAGAAACTTATCGGAGAGAACATCCGCAGCCATATCGCTGTAAGAAGAATTTTCGCGCACAATGATTTCAAACAGGCATATAATGCGTTCAAGGGTACTGCTTTGGGTATGTCGCATACGCTCTTACAGACTGCTGTCTTTCGTCCTGCACATCAAAGTAAGAAGGTACCAAATCTATTCTACACAGGCAGCTACAATCATCCCGGCATTGGAGTACCAATGGTTATTATTTCCTCACAGATTGTGAGCAAAGAAATCCACAAGCAGTATGGTCGATAGAACCTTATACTCTATATTCAAAGAAGGCAGCAAGACCTATTTCTACAGCTCGCTATTCTTCCCCATGGATGTCAGAAGCGATGTTTTCATACTGTATGCGTTCGTCCGCAAGGTAGACAACTATGTCGATATCATACCGCAGCGCAAGACGGAATTCTACGTTTTCTGGAAGGATTTCGAAGCGGCACTCAAAGGTGGGACATCGAGAGATATTGTCATCGAATCTTTCGTTTCACTCATGAACCAAAAGAAATTCGACAGGAAGTGGGTGCGGGCATTCTTCGAAGCCATGGAAATGGATCTCATAAAACAAAAATACAAGAATATTGAAGAAACAAAAAAATACATGTACGGCTCAGCAGAAGTCGTCGGATTAATGATGGCGAGCATTATGGAACTGCCAGAAGAATCGTTCGAATGTGCTCGCCATCTCGGTAGGGCTATGCAATATATCAATTTTATCCGTGACATCAGCGAAGATTTGGCTTTGGGCCGTGAGTACCTTCCGCAAAACGATTTGCAGAAATGCAAACTCGAATCACTGGAATATGAATATGTCAAGAATCATGAAGCAAGATTTAACCGGTTCATTCGCAGCCAGATAAAACAATATGAGGAATGGCAAGCAGCAGCCGAGACCGGTTTTACATACATTCCGAAGAGATATTTCATCCCGATCAAAACTGCTTCAGACATGTATAAATGGACTGCAGAGCAAATAAAGAAATCACCTATCATCGTATACGAAAAGAAGGTTAAACCCTCGATCCCATTTATTGTATCACGTTTTGTCTACAGCACAATGCGTTATCATTAAAGCCATGGAAGCAATCATCAGAAAAATCCTAGCCATTTCAGTTATTTCAGCGGTTCTGATTTATGCGGAGGTATCCGATATCGAATTAGATGCTGAAACGCTAAATATTGTTCGGGATGGCTTCTATGTTGCAGTTGACGACGAAGACACCACAGTTAACCTCATAAACTTCATTAAAGATGAATTCTCCAAGGACCATCAAAAATATCCGCCGGTCATTCTCGCATACTACGCTGCTCTAGAAGGTTTACGCGGACGTCACGCCTCAAATCCAATCAGCAGGTTCGTATATGTATCGAAAGCCGTAGATAAAATGAACAAAGCCGTGGAAAAAGCACCCGGGCTTCTCGAGGGCCGCTTCCTGCGTTTCTCATTTTTCCACCAAATACCAGGTATTTTCGGGGTCGGTGGAAAGGTTGAAGGCGACCTTAAGGAAACGATTGCTCTGCTCGAGACCCGTGACTATGAGTTCGTCGGCAAGAAAATCCAGAAAGATATGATTGATTACCTGCTACGCACCGATCGCCTGAGTCCAGACCGACGTTCTCGCCTCGAACGGCTTGCCGAAGAATTGAGTTACAAACCTTGAATCTGTATCTTCTTATCAACATAATTATTCTCGCCATTCCTCTTTTGTTGACCTTTGCACCAAAGGTATACTACTACCGCAAAGCAAAGTCGCTAGTGCTCTCAATACTTGTTGTCAGTACGTTGTTCATTATTTGGGACGCGCTGGCAACTGCGCGTGGCGATTGGGCGTTCAATCACAAGTACGTCGGCGAATTTCGAATATTCGGCCTGCCCCTGGAGGAGATTCTCTTCTTCATTACCGTACCCTACAGCTGCATCTTTCTCTACGAAACATTTCGTACCTACTTCAAGAAAAGGAGAGTATTCTACAATCAGCATCTATACAGCATTCTTGCCCTTTTCTGCTTTGCTGTTGCCATCCTCTTTATCAACAAGGCATACACGGCAACTGTTTTCATCATGACTGGAACACTGTTTGTAAGCGCCCGCTTTTGTTTCAAATCCATATTCAGTTCGAGTCATTACTGGCTTTATCTTATTGTGTGTACACTACTTTTTACCATTTTCAACCACGCGCTTACGTCACTACCCGTGGTCATCTATTCATCCCTGGCTATCATCGGCTGGCGAGTCGGTACAATCCCCGTCGAAGATTTCTTCTATAACTACTCACTGCTATCGTTTTACCTGATAATGTATCTATTTGCCGAGGAAAAGTGGGGCAGAAGACAGTAGCCGTCATCGGCGCGGGCATCGGAGGCCTTTCCGCGGCGGCTCGGTTGGCCGATGCCGGATACCGGGTACATGTCTTCGAAAAAAATCCTGACCCAGGAGGTAAGGCGCGTGTACTGCGGGGTGATGGGTTCCGCTTTGACAAAGGCCCCTCATTGATGACAATGCCTTTCGTTTTTCAAGACTATTTCGAAGAACTAAGAGAAGATTTCGAAGACTATCTTCGCTTTGAGCGGCTCAATATTAATTGTCAGTATTTCTTTTCCGACTGCACGACTCTTAATGCCTACGCGGACAAAGAACTGTTTTCCGTAGAAATCGCCAATAAGACAAAAGACGACGAAGAAAGCGTAACACGATTCTTTGAGCATTGTCAGCAATTGTACGACCGAACTGCTGACACGTTTCTTTTTAATAGCCCGCTACAAGCACTAAAGCAAGTGAACACCAGCAATTTATCCACATTATTGCATATCAACGCACTCGGCATTTTCACGTCACTCGATAAGGTGAACAGGAATTTCTTCAATGATGCACGCACCGTGCAATTATTCAATCGATACGCGACGTACAATGGCTCATCACCTTTTCACGCGCCGGCTACGTTTCTCATAATTCCTCATGTCGAGTTCGCCTTTGGCGCCTACAATGTAATTGGCGGCATCTATTCGATACCCGACGCCTTATCCCGCCTGGCCAGAAAGAAAGGCGTTTCGTTTCACTTCAAAAAGGAAGCATCAAAAATAATTCACGAAGACCACCGGATAAAAGGTCTCAGGCTACAAGACGGTATTTTTGATTGCGACCTTGTCGTAGCCAACTCTGATGTTCGTAACACCTACAATGTTCTGCTCGGAGACCATAACTCGCCACTGGGTCTATTGTACAACAGGAAAGAATCTTCGTCATCAGCCCTTGTATTCTACTGGGGAGTAAAGGGGGATTTTGACAATCTACAGATCCACAACATTTTCTTTTCGAACGATTACCATAATGAATTCAAGGAAATATTTAGATATAAGCAATGCCCACGTGACCCGACCGTGTACATTAACATCACATCCAAATATGTGAAATCAGATGCGCCGGAACAATGCGAGAACTGGTTCGTCATGATAAACGCTCCTTACGCGGCGGGGCAGAACTGGCAGGATGAAACCCAAAAGACAAGAAGGCGCATTCTGGAAAAACTGAGAAAAACACTCGATATCGATGTTGAAAAGCGCATTATTTTCGAATCTGTATGGACGCCGGTCGACATAGAAAGAGAAACTGGGAGCTGCATGGGTAGTCTCTATGGCATGGCATCGAACAGCCCAACCGGTGCTTTCCTGAGGCAGCAGAACAAGTCCTTTCTCTACCGAGGGCTCTATTTTTGCGGAGGAACTACCCATCCGGGCGGCGGCATGCCACTGGCCTTGATTTCGGGGAAGATCGCCGCTGATTTCGTGAAACGAGACGCAGCATGAACCGCAACTTTTTCTGTCAGCGTGGGGATGCTATTTTCATTTTTATATTGTATAGCTTCTACGCTATGGGCATATTGGGACACTTGTTCGACAAAACTTATCCACACATGATGACATTAACGCCTTTTGTGCTACTCGTCTTTGGATTAGCGGTCTTGCTGCGCACTACTGGCTGCGACCGCAAATTACTGATATGGTGTCTGGCTGCCTATATTTTAACGTTTACCATAGAGGCAATCGGCGTATATTCTGGAGTCGTTTTTGGTGAGTATTATTACGGAACCACACTTGGCATCAAGCTTTTCCGGGTACCACTCGTTATTGGCTTCAACTGGGTTATTGTTGTCTTGGGGGCAATAACCATTGCAAAAAAATTCTCCAGCAACAAACAATTCACAGCGCTACTCGCCGCCTCATTCACCGTTGTTTTTGACATACCACTAGAAGTCGTGGCCGTGAATCTTAATTACTGGCAATGGACACCGGGCTTTGTGCCGATACAGAATTACATAGCATGGTTTGTGGTTGCGTTTGTTGTTGCCTTGAGCTTCGGTTATTTGAGGTTCGAGACAAAGGGTAAGGTAATCATACACTATTTTTTCATCCAATTCATATTTTTCATACTGATCGATATAATGATTTTCACCAATATGCTTTGAGCGCAAACTGGTAAGTCATTGCGTCACTAGGTCATTAAGTCATTTTGTCATTCTGGTCGGTATGTCACTCTGTATCTAAGTCTCTATGTCTCCATGTCATTAAGGTAAGTAGCGTACTTCCAGATAGGGGATTAGATTACCCTCCTCAACAACCTTACGCGCCTCGCCCTTACCAATGGTAATAGGTACTTCCACTCGCTGGTACTGCATACTCGGCCAATACGCAACCTCAACAAGAATCTTGTACTCCCCAGAACTCGCTTTCTTACCCGTGTAATCACTGAGATCCCAAATGTATATGTGGTGTCCCAAATTGATGCTGGCGCCGGTAACCGCATCGACATCTGTAAATTCCGAAGACTTCGCCCAAACTGGTAGGTTGATCTGCCTTTCTTTTGCGTGACCGCTGAATCCAGAAACATAGATCGTTTTAGTGAATTGCCCATCACTATCTTCCACCCAAACCGCGGTCTGTGGAGCCAACTCGTCGCGGAAACCGAGCTCAAAATCAATGTACACAATAGGTATGATGTACTTTGACAGATTAATGTGTTTTACTGGTGGTCGCAGCATGCTAAAAGCATTCTGCGCCGCCTCTGTTGCTGAGTAGTTAGACGCGACTCTCGCCCAATACGTCGTTGCTTTTTTCTGATGGGCATATCCAATCCAATACAACGCTTCAGCCCTCATTTCATCAGGTACATCACTTTCGATAATGATCTCTAGATCAGCGATACCTTGGTCAATTTTGTTCACAAAGAAAGGCATGTTCACTGCAGCTATGCCGCGTGCGAACCTCAGTTCAATATCCTCAGGTGCGAGCGCAACTGCTTTGTCTAATGCAGCAGCAGCTTCGAATGCAAGGTCAGTACGAAAATCACTATCCATGTAGATTCTCGGATCATAGCCAACCGCGTTAATTTGGTTTTGAGTGTAGGCTAGCAACTTGTAAGCCTCGCTACTGGATTGGTTGATACTTATCGCCTGTTTTAGTACCTTCTCAGCCGCTTCATAGATTTCAGCATCATAGTACGCTTTCCCCAAAGCCAAAAGAAGATCAAAGTTGTCTGGCTCTTTGGCTACTTGCTCTTCAAGGGCAACAATCTCGGGATCATCACTCTGCTTACTCTTCATCCGCTCGGCACGCCATTGTTCAAATTCGTCAATTTTGTCGATATTTTGCTGCGCCTGTTCAGCGTATTCAGTCTCTGGCGCAAGTTCAATGAGCTTTTCATTCACCCTTCTTGCCTTGCCGTACTCGGCATTTTTCTGATAGCCACCAGCCAAATGCTGGTATGCCTCCACCAGTCTTTCTTTCGAGGCCGGGTCTGGAGACTGTTCTAATGCTTGGGTTACAATCCCCAAATCGTTTATTCCCTTTTGCAATTGTCCCATAGACTTAGGCATGTTGACTGCCCAGGCTCCACGATAAAACCTAGCCATGAAGTTACGTGGATCGAGGACCAGCGCCCTATCCCAATTCAAAAAAGCTCGCTCTACGATTCCCAGAAGCTCCCCATAGTCTCTCGTTCTCTGCGCCTTTTCACCCAGCATTATACCGAGATGCGAATAAGCATCCGTATTTTCTGGATGCTCTTTAACGGCCTCTTCCATCGTCGATATCGCCTTGTCGAATTGACCGGTATTCTTGTACTCCTCAGCTTCCGCAATATAATCTTCTATTGACGTACCTAAAACAATAAATGGAGTAGTCACAAACAACGCTACTATCAAGAATATCTTAGACGGTTTCAACCTAACCTCCTTTTATCAAATTCTTCTAATTAGATGAGAAACCCAAGACTGAGCCTGGTTTCAATCTGACAACTGAAAGCGCGCCTTATCCCACTGCTTTAGATATTGCTGAAACTTATCCGCAATCTCCGGGTCATCGGCTTGAACCTGCATAGTCTTTATTTTTTTCTCATACCTCTTTCCGACAAGTCCTATGGGCAGGGTCACAACACCGAACACGAAAAGGCTCAGCGCAGCATGTCCCAGCGATTCTCCACGTGCGACAAAGATACCAAGTATAATAATGAACAAAACGTATAGTATTATGTAAATGACCGCCAGCCTCATGCTGAGATTGATTGCCGATTTCACAGCCAAGAGATCCTGATTAGATTTGACCACGCCGTGTGTTTGATTGTAAACATCGGCATTTTTCCTGTTCGACTTTACTTGCATCCAAATCGCAATAACCAGGAAAACCACTAAAGTATGCGGCATGATTATTTTGCGTTTGGATCGTCTTCCATGAGACCAAAGAGATTTCCTTCAGTATCATTACACTGGGCGAACCAACCGATACCCGGCACTGCCCGTTTGGGTACGACGATATCCCCACCATGCGATTTTACCTTATCAATGTAAGTATCTATAGGCTTCACGCCCACTGTGCAGACATACGCTACGACACCATCGCCGCCTCGTAATGGCTGTTCACGCTTCATTATCGCACCATCAATACCAGGCTCATCTTTCCCTGTATAGACAAGCCAGTAATCCACAGGCCCCTGCCACTTTTCCACTTTCCATCCAAAAACCCCTTGATAGAATTTGACCGCTCTATCCGGATCATCTGCATGTATTTCGAAATGAATGACTCTTGGCATATATACCCCCTTTTCTTATCAATTAATGAAAATACTGAACTGAACCCCTTCAAACACCCAAATCTCAATACCTCTTGATGATATTATACATAGTATCAGACCAAAATCAACTGTGACCATCCACTTGCTAGCGCAACCTTATTACACTCATCAAGCAACGCTTGACTTCAAACTCATAAGACAATATACTGGGGAAATTCTTTCAAAATCGAGTTTGAGCATAAAAGGAGTCTAGTCATGAAAAAAACATTCGTTTTGCTGGTCGTCGCCGCACTGGTTATAATAGTCATTGGCATAGCCGTGTTCATGGCAACTGCTTACCCCATGCTCAAAGAGCAGGCCGAAGTGAGAAAAATGCCCATCCATGACGTGGAACTAGCTAAGGTGAAGAATGGTACCTATCATGGCGAGTTTACATATGGTAATTTCACATATCAAGTGGAGGTTGTAGTTGATGAGCATCAAATTCAACGGATCAGCATCCTCAAGAACCGAAGTGAAGATGAACACGCAAAAAAAGCCGAGGACATTGTGGATAGAGTGCTTAAGGCCCAGTCTTTGAAAATCGATGTAGTCACGGGCGCAACCACGACAAGCAAAGCCCTGCTCAAAGCAATCGAAACCGCTCTTACCACCGGGTTTAAATAAACGGGGCCTATTTAGTGACCGCTTTTGAAGAAGAACGCCGCCGTTTAAGAGAGAGAGTATGGTCTCTTGTAGACATTGACCGAGGCACGAGAGTCCTGGATGTGGGAGTCGGCCGCGAAGCACATTCACTCAAGAAGTTACTTGAACTAGGCCTCGTGGTCACCTCTATTGATGTCGACCTAGCAGCGTTACGTAAGCATGACACACGTGGCGCGTCCTTTGTGCAATGCAATGCCGCCTGTTTGCCGTTAAGAAAACGAACATTCGGTTTGTCGATGGTCAATTTCACACTTCATGAGATTGATCCAATACTACACCAGAAAGTATTTGCAGAACTGTGCCGTGTTTCAGAAAGAATCATGATTATCGAACCGGCGCCTGGTACAGATTCTGTTTACCAACGTTATCAACAAATCTGGACCGAATCAATGCACAGCATTGGTCAGTTTGAAGATTATCAGACAGTTGAATACTGGATACGCCTTTTGAAGAAATACGATGCTGAGATAGCCGTTTCGGAGCAACTGACATCCAGCATCAGGGTAGTTGGCCCGGAGGCGAAAAAATATATGGCCCTGGTGCTTGAGGACATGCGTGAGGAGGGCGTGTCAGAGAAATATATCAAGAAGATGATGACAATTGGTCGCAATGTGGAGAATAAAGGAATGGTTTTTTCGAACATCAACGTTATTGTTGCTCATGCTCAGCACTCGAAGTGACTCAACCAGTATTTAATAAATCTAATGAAGTGGCAAAAGACGCCTCAAGAACTAGTCGTGTTTCTCGAAAAACGCCTGAAGAATGTCAAATGCCAATCTCGTAAGATGTTTGGCTGCCCAGCATATTTCATCAACGGGAACATGTTCGTTGGGGCATTTCAGAAGGACATATTTATCCGGCTACCTCCCGGGGATATAAAGGGTATCCTGGAGAAATACGCAGAGATGAAACCTTTCAAACCCAGGGCAGGTGTGACCATGAAGGAGTACGTAGTAATACCTGAGGCTTTGTACACTAGAAGGAAAGTCTTTTTCGAATTGCTGAACAAGTCTGTCAGGTATGTCCGAACGCTAGCGCCAAAAAAGGGGCGCAAAGAGCATTAATATAATTATGGAAAGAACTATCCGATCAAACGAAAGAGGGCGGGTTTTAACCTACCCTCTTTTCGAAGAACTGAATATTACTTTATCTCAACGTCGATGTGTTTAGGTTTTATCGCTTCGGGCTTAGGTAATGTAATATTAAGAATACCATCTTTATAGCTGGCCTTCACCTTATCTGCCTCAACGTCAGTCGGCAAGGTGATCATCCGACTGAATTTGCCATAGGAACGCTCAACACGATGAAAAGTCTTTTCCTTGGTCTCACTCTCTTGCTTACGCTCGCCGGTAATCGTTAGCATATTACCCTTGACCGACACCTTGATATCATCCTTCTTCATACCGGGAATCTCTGCCTTCACCGTGATGTTTTCATTATCTTCTTCAATATCGACGATGGGTGCCCAGAAGCCCTCCCTTTCCTCACGTAAACCGCCAAAAAGACTGCTGAATAGGCGATCCATATCAGCCCTTAAACTTAGCATGTCTCTAAAAGGTTCCCATCGGTTCATGTATTTGTCAGCCATACATACCTCCCTTTTTACTATTTCGACAAGGCATAAATGAAATGGTTTAGTCAATAAATCACGTAAAATCAAGCTAAATTGCTGATCCCCGCTCGATTGTTACGAAATCTGGGTTACTTGACAGCTTCATCAAAGTGTTGTATATTCAAACCATGAAACTAAGAAACCATTTGATCAATCTATTGATATTAGCCACATTAAGTCCTATTTATGGGGCACAGGTCCGGGGTGGCCGTTATCCGACGCCCTCGCCTGACGGCAAGAAAATCGCCTTTTCATACTATGGCGATATATGGACGGTGAATGCAACAGGAGGTAGGGCAGAGCGGCTAACCGTAAACCCAGCGTACGAAGGTAGACCTTACTGGTCACCAGATGGCAAATTGATCGCGTTCGTGACTTACCGTTGGGGTAACAGCGATATATGCGTGATGCCATCCGATGCAAGCGAGCCGCCGAAAAGGCTAACATATTATTCTAATTACGACATACTATATGGTTGGACACCGGATGGCGAATCATTGGTCTTTGCTTCGCACCGTAGCACATTACGTCCGGTGTTCTACAAAGTATCAATCCATGGCGGCTCTCCCGATGTGTTTATGAACTTTGAGGCATACAATTCAAGTTTTCTTCCCGATGGCAGAACCGTATTCTATGAGCGCGGCGGTGAAACCTGGTGGCGCAGGAAGTACAAGGGAGGGGCGAATCAAGATATCTGGATGAAGATGTTGCCTGAAGGGAATTCAGAGCGGATGACTGATTATATGGGACGTGATGCCTACCCCATGTATTCGCAAATAGATACCAAACTCTACTTTATCAGTGACCGCGGTCATGATACAGTGACCAACATCTGGTGCATGGACCTTGATGGTAGCAACCCCGAGCAAATGACAACCGAGAAAGAAGACATACATTATCCCAGGATTTCCTGGGATGGATCCTTGATTGCCTATGAATGTTTCGATGCTATCTGCACATACAATACGGCAACAGGACAGAGAAAGGAACTAGAAATCTTTGTCACTGAAGATTATGCAGAAGAACCCCTCCGTTTCGAGGTTTATGCAAGCAACGCTTCTGAATTCGCACTTTCTCCCAATGAAAAGGAAATTGCTTTTGTGATTCATGGGGAGATTTTCGTCATGGAATTGAAAGGGGGGATGCCCGGGAAAACCGTACAAGTCACTAGTACTCCCTACGTGGAAAAACACGTATCCTGGCATCCTGAAAAGGAAATGCTGATCTATTGCGCAATGCAAGATGGCGACATGGATATTTTCACGATCGAGCCGAAGAATGAGAAGAAATTCTACGATGGTCTGGTTTTTGTAACACGGAAGGTATTGGACACCAAAAACACAGAAATCAAACCGTCATTTTCACCCAATGGTGAACTCGTCGCCTATATCAAGAATCACGGTGAGCTTCACGTAATGGATAAAGGAGGCGGAAACAGTAAGAAAATATGTCTGGACAACAACGTGCTGTGGATCGACTGGTCACCCGATAGTAAATGGATCACGTTCAGCCGTACAACTCTGGGCTGGCGGGAAGACATTTTTATAGTACCCGCCAATGGCAGCGAAGAACCTATTAATATTTCAAATCACCCCAATGATGATTACAAACCCATGTGGAGTCAGGACGGCCGCAGAATCGCCTGGGCCTCGCGTGACGCTATCGGCAACCTCTGGATGAAATACGCTTTCTTGCTCAAGGAGGACGAAGAAAAAGACCGTGAATATTGGGAGAAGACCGATTCGGACACAACCGTGATCGCAGCCAATGTCTTTATTGATTTCGAAGATATCGGCCAGCGAATACATACTGTTACCCAAGTACGTGGTGAATACAATCACGTGGCACAGTCGCCGGACGGCAAGCAATTTGCCATCCATTCTGACAATGACCGCGAAGAAATCTGGACCGTAGACTGGTTGGGTAAAGAACTGAAAAAGATTACAGAAAACAATGCCGATCCAAAAATGTTTTTTGTGTCTCAGGACCGAAGGAAGGTTCACTATTTATCCGGCACCGGGCAGTTGTTCACTGCAGACATTGCAACGGCGCAGTCGCAACCGCTGAGTTTTCATGTAGAACTGAATATCGACAAGAACGCCGAGCGTGAACAGGTGTTCAATGAGGCGTGGTGGGCATTGCAGGACGGATTCTACGACAGCGACTTTCACGGCATTGACTGGCGCGCTATGTATCATAAGTATAAGGAATTTGCAGTAAATGCACGCACGACACCCGATTTCATTAGCATCATAAGCATGATGATAGGTGAACTCAATGCATCACACCTGGCCGCATGGAAGATACCACCCATCGGTGAACGAAGTGGGACGATCGGTATAACGCCCGACCCGGCGTATGAGGGCGAAGGTATCAGGGTAAAGCAGGTAATACCCAATACACCAGCCACAGGGCTCAAGGCAAACATCGAACCCGGCGAGGTCATTACCCACATCAACGGTGAGAAAATCGAAACTCGGGTTAACCTATATTCCTTATTGCGCAACATGAGCAATCAAGAAACAATGCTGACGCTTCTTGACCAGGGTAAAGAGAGAGAAATCAAGCTGACATTAGCGAATCCCGCAGACATTCTCGCAACCGTACAAGAAAACTGGATTCTGGCAAATGAGAAATTCGTCCACGAAAGAGGTAACAATCGAATTGGTTATCTCTATATCGCATCCATGGATAACGAAGACTTAAGGAAATTCGAAAAGGATTTGTACGAAGAAATGGACAAAGAGGGGCTGATCATAGACATCAGATATAACGGCGGCGGGCAGATTCATGACGAACTACTGAATATTCTACGCCGAACCGCTTATGCCTATTCGATTGATAGAGGTGGCATGAAATCGTATAGCTCGCTTTTTCGGTGGGACAAACCTACCGTTGTTCTCATGAACGAGTACTGCTATAGTGATGGGGAGATTTTTCCCGCGGCATTCAAGGCACTCAGACTGGGTAAACTCGTCGGAATGCCGACCTGGGGTGCAGTGATCGGCACGGTCGACATTGAACTCCACGACGGCACCAACTTTCGAGTCCCAAGTACCGGCTGGTACCTGCTCAATGGCGAGAACCTTGAAAATACGCCGGTCGAGCCTGATATCCGCGTCGAGAATTCGCCTGAGGAGGATGGCTCCAGTTCAGATAATCAGCTAGCCAGAGCCATTGAGGTACTTCTTGACGAAATCCAGTGATTTTTCAGTCATCTTGACAGTCATAATATTGTCTGTATAATTTCACAGGTTATCAGAAAAGGAAGTAAAGGAGATTTATGAGAATAACCACACTGTTACTGCTCATAGGCTTAGCATTAAGCCACGCACAAGCACCACTCTTCGAGAATCCGGTCTATTTGACCGCCGGTGGCTCTGCTATCGACGTGGGGTGGTACGGCTCACCATTTGTGTATGATTGGGATGGAGACGCTAAAAAGGATTTGATCTGTGGCCAATTCACTAGTGGCAACGTTCGTCTCTACCTGAACACTGGCGAGCACAACGATCCTAGCTTCAGCTCGTTCTCATATCTTTTGGCTGGAGGTGCGCCCATTATACTCCCCTCTGGTTGATGCCAGGGTTCAACAGTCGCGGTCTGCGACTGGAATGAGGATGGCCTGAGAGATCTCATCACTGGAGATCGTAATGGCTATATCACCTATTTCCGTGAAACTGGCTCAGGTTTACAGAACCAGGGGCATATACAAGCAGGTGGGGTCGATATCCATATGAATATGAACAGTTGTCCGTTCATAATGGACTGGAACGAAGACGGCAAGAAGGACTTGATGTCCGGCGAGCAATCACCCTTGTCGGGCAACACAGGTAATATTCGTCTCTACCTCAACGAAGGCACAAATGAAGCACCAGTTTTTGGCAGCTACTCCCTGATCAATGCCGGGGCCAATCCAATATACATATATCGGACTAACCCTGTGGTATACGACTTAGATACGGATGGCCTCAAGGACCTCATCGTTGGTAATGATAACGGGCAGGTCTATTTCTACAAGAACGTTGGCACGAACGCGGCACCTCAATTCAACACCACGCGTGATACCTTAAAGACAACGCACGGAGTGGTGATCGACGCCTATTACGGCTCCCGGGTGCACTTCGTTGATTGGACTGGCGATGGTGATCTCGATATGCTCATCAGCGGGTTCGATGGTTTCGTGCAGCTGTATGAAAACAATACTATAACAGGTATTGAGGAGGGAGAAAAACAGAAGATTTTCGTAACCGGTCCCGATATCACCCCGAATCCTACCACCGAAAGCGCACTATTTGCTTACTCGCTTGAAACACCCGCGCACGTCCGGGTCGACATCTACTCAATCGATGGTCGTCTGGTTGCCACGCCGATCAATCAATCTGAATCGAGTGGCCAACACCAATTCACCTGGCACGCACGTGATGTCCAAGGCAGGAAACTACCGGCCGGCATATATCTCGTACGCCTCACCGCCGATTCTGAGATGAATACGAAAAGCCTGATTATTACACACTGAGCCAGATAGTATCAAGATCAAGGGGGTCCCTTGGACCCCCTTTTACATTAGGTGAGAAATGGGGTCGAATCTTCACACTTCACAGGATTCCAGCAAGCAGATGTGCCGCACATCTATTTACACCGACAATATTATCTGCTCTCAACCTAACTACGGGCGATGTGAAGTGTGAAGATTTGACCCCCTATCAAGACGGACACCGACGCTGAACTTGACACCCCTGCTTGCTTCACATAATATGTTGTAGGGTAAGAGGAAACAAAACTATGAGAGTTATTAGGCTGCTACTGTTTATTGGTTTGACATTAAGCCATGCACATGCACCACTCTTTGAGAATCCGATCTATTTAACTTGCGACGGGTCGGCTATCGATGTTGGGAATTACGGTTCACCATACGTGTACGATTGGAATAGAGATAATAAAAAGGATCTAATCATAGGACAATTCGATAATGGTAACGTTCGTCTTTATCTGAACAACGGTGAACACTACAATCCCAGCTTCAGTTCGTTCTCATACCTTCTGGCTGGAGGTGTTCCCATCACGCTCCCGTTTGGCTGATGCCAGGGTTCGACTGTCGCGGTCTGCGATTGGAATGAAGACGGCCTGGGAGATCTTATTACTGGAGACCGGCTCGGGCATATCACATATTTTCGTGAAACCGGTTCAGGTTTACACGGCGGAGAGTATATACAGGCTAATGGGGTTGATATCCAAGTGAACTACAACAGCTGCCCGTTTATAATTGACTGGAACGAGGACGGTAAGAAAGACTTGATGACCGGCGAGCAATCGCCGATGTCCGGAAACGCAGGCAATATCCGTCTCTATCTCAACGAAGGAACGAACGAAGCACCAGCCTTCGGAGACTACTCCCTGATAAATGCCGGAGGCAGTCCAATATATATTTATCGGGTCAATCCTGTGGTATATGATCTGAATATGGACGGCCGAAAGGATCTCATCGTCGGCAATTCTAATGGACAGGTGTATTTCTATAAGAACTCTGGCACGAACGCGGCACCGCAATTCAATACCACTCGTGATACTCTAAAAACGAGAGACGGAGTGACAATCGATGTCAGCGTCGGTTCCCGCATACATTTTGTTGATTGGACTGGTGATGGCGACCTCGATATGCTCATCAGCGGCTATGATGGTTTCGTAGAGCTATATGAGAACAGCTCGATAACGGGCGTCGAGGACAGAGAAACGCAGACTATTTTCCTGGCCGGCCTTGATATCAGCCCGAACCCCATCACCGAAAATGCTCTATTTGCCTACTCGCTTGAAAGACCCACTTATGTTGTAGTTAACATTTACTCGGTTGATGGTCGCTTGGTTGCTGCACCAATCAGCCAATTTGAGACGCGTGGCCAGCACCAATTCATTTGGCAGGGCCGTGATGCTCAGGGCAGGACTTTGCCGGTAGGCATCTATCACGTAAGTCTCACCGCAGATTCTGAGACGACGACGAAAAGCATAATCATCACACGCTGAGGGGCGCCATGGATAGCAGTTCTTTTGAAAAATACTTTCAAACAAACAAGGCTTTATGGAACAGGTTAACTGCTCTTCATCGTGAGTCTGAATTCTATGATTTGAATGGCTTCAAGAAAGGCAAATCATCCTTGAACTTCATTGAATTGGATGAACTTGGAGATGTTCGCGGAAAGACCATACTACACCTACAGTGTCATTTCGGTATGGACACGCTGTCCTGGGTGCGTCTGGGCGCGCAAGTAACCGGTATCGATTTCTCTGAAGAAGCAATACAGCTGGCAAAATCGCTCACTAAAGAGCTGTCAATTAATGCGCTCTTTGTCCATAGTAACATCTATGATTTACCCAAGGTGTTGAACAAGCAATTCGATATCGTATACACATCTTACGGCGTTCTCTGCTGGTTGCCCGACCTTAAGGAATGGGGCAGAATCATACATCATTTCCTCAAAAAAGATGGCACCTTCTATATGATTGAGTTTCACCCAATCCGGGCGATGTTTGATGACGACGGCAACATGAAAGAACCGTATTTTCATGGTGAGGAACCAGTCAAATACGAAGGCAGTGGTACTTATGCCGAACCGAGCGCGGATTTCCATCATGTCTCTTACGAGTGGCTGCACAGTCTCAGTGATGTAATAAACGCCTTAATCGGTGCTAGTCTAAAGATTGAGTCTATTCACGAATTCCCTTTCAGTGTATATGGCGACCTGCCCTTTCTCGTGAAAGGGGAGGATGGTTTGTGGCGCCATAAGAACAAGGATATAAGAATACCCTTGATGTTTTCAATAAAGGCAAAAAAGTCGGGAAGTACTGCCCCCAATAAGTGATGCTATCTAATCAATAGCAGTTGATGCGTTTCCTGGTAATCGCCGACTGTCAGCCGCAGAAAGTAAACGCCACTACCCAACTGGCGATCAGAACGGTCTGTCCCATCCCAACTGATGTGGTCTGATAGTCTCATTGCCGGATAGTCCCATTGTTTAACTAAACGACCCGTTGCATCGTAGATTGTCAGCCCTGGTTTCTGATATTCTGATGTTCCTCCGACTGATCCGCTGATACCCTGATTAGCTTCTTCTATCATGCATCCTGCATCAGGTATCGTGAATCGTATTCTTGTCTGATAGTGGAACGGATTAGGACTTGCGGTCAAGTTGAAAGGAATCTCGCAAACTGCGTTCCCAGCCTCTTCGTTGATTCCCGTAACCCCATACTTTATCGTCACGATATCATCATAGCCTATATTCCCTATGCTCGAACCCGTAACGTACACATTACCCGCATCATCAACAGCCATATCATAAAGATGGTCTTGTGAATCTCCAGTACCATTATACCGGTGCGTCCACTGTTCGACTCCGGATGCATTATATTTAATAGTCAAAAAGTCGAACTCAGGTGTATACGGCTGTGTAGCATAACTCTGGCCTGCGACATATACATTTCCCATGTGATCAAGAACAATATCAAAAGCCTCATCAATATCATCATCAGGCCCGTTGTAGCGAGAAACCCACTCAACATTACCTGAGAAGTTGTACTTGATCGTCGCGTAATCCGTTTGCACCGGGCCCATACTGCCTCCAGTAACAAACACATTGCCTAGGCTATCTGCTACAATTCCATTCGCATTATCATCTCCATTTCCTGGCCCATTGTAACGCATTTCCCAGAGTGTATCGCCAGCAGGAGAGTATTTTATTGTAGCATAATCCGCTTCGGTGCCCGCGCCGTCACTCTCTCCAGTAACATATATATAACCACCGCCCAGGGCTATATCATTGGCATAGTCATAAGCTGTCGCTGCAGTACCATCATAGGCAACCACCCACTGTGTATCGCCCACCGCATTAATTTTTATTGTATAGTAGTCATTATCGTAGGTGGCGGAGTTCCCGGATCCTGTAACGTAAACATTACCACTGTCATCCAAAGCGAGGGCATATGCTATGTCAATTCCATTAAAAGGTCCGTTATAGGTAGATGTCCATACAGTATCTCCGTACCTGTCATACTTGAGAGTAATATAATCCGTGAACGTAGCTGCACTTCGCGTGTATCCGCACACATATATATAACCGCTGTCATCGATTGCGATGTCATACGCCTCATCGTCGTCATTGCCCGGCCCGTTGTAACGCGCGACCCACTGCTCAACACCAGCGCTATTATATTTTATCGTTGCAATATCGTATTGATTCCCGGATTCTATGCTTAAACCCGTAACATACACATTACCCGAATCATCAATTGCAATGGCATGTGCACGATCATAAAATAACTGTCCACCATCATAATAACGCAACCACACAGTATCGCCGCTGCTGTTGTATTTAATCGTGAGGTAATCCATATAAGTTGCGGTAAGGTACCCGAAACCGCATACATAGACATTCCCGGAAGTATCAACTGTGATGTCGTATGGCCATTCGGATAGATTGTCTGGCCCGTTATACCGGTGGATCCACTCTACAATTTGCGCATGACCTAACAATACCAACAACAGCGTAATTACTACAATCCATTTCATAATTCCTCCCTTTTGATTCAAATATTTCTCTATACCCAACAAAGAACTAAGTCACGATTTCCTACCTAATCAAAAGCAACTGACGTGTTTCCTGGTAATCAGCAATCTCCAATTTTACAAAGTAAACCCCGCTCGGCAGTTTCCTGGCGTAACCATCTGTCCCATCCCAACTGATGTGGTCTGATATTCTCATTGCCGGATAGTTCCATTGTTTGACTAAACGACCCGTCGCATCGTAGATTGTCAGTCCTGGTTTCTGATATTCTGATGTTCCTCCGACTGATCCGCTGATATCCTGATTAGCTTCTTCTATCATGCATCCTGTATCAGGTATCGTGAATCGTATTTTTGTCTGATAGTGGAACGGATTAGGTGCAACCGCCAGGCGATATCCCACATCCTGTATCGTGTATCCTGCCTCTTCTTCTATTCCGGTGGTTGCGTACTTTATCGTCACGACATCTTCGTAACTGGTTGTCCCAATACTCTCGCCAGTTATATATACATAGCCTACATTGTCGACGGTTATTGCGTGAGCTTCGTCCTGAGTATGTCCTGTACCATCATATCGCGAATTCCACTGCTCATTACCTGACGCATCATATTTGACAGTAAGATAATCAAACTCAGGCGTGTAAGGTTCGCTGGCATAGCTTCTTCCCGTGACATACACGTTTCCCAAATCATCGACTGCGATTGCATTTGCCTCGTCAGCTAAGCTGTCTGTCCCATTAAAGCGAGATGTCCATTCTAGGACACCCGCATTTGTGTATTTTATTGTTGCGTAATCATTGTTTGTGTTCAATCCAAAACTCTCACCCGTAACATATACATTTCCATCGTCACCAACAGCGAGCGCAAGCGCCTCATCATCAGACCCTCCAGGCCCATCGTACCGGGCGGTCCACACAGTATCGCCTAAGCTGTTGTACTTTATGGTCAGATAATCAGCATCGTAATTCGTATTTTCGCTTTGTCCAGTCACATATATGTAACCGCCATGCCACTTAATATCATAGGCCTTGTCATCTGCACTACTGAGGAGTCCATTATATGACGCTACCCAATCCTCAATGCCTGCAGCATCATACTTTATCGTTGTGATATTAAACCACTCGGTGCCGGCATATGCATATCCGGTGACATAAACATTCCCTGCATCATCAAGGGCAAGCGCGTTCGGCACATCTGATGAGTTATCAGGATCATCATAACGCGCAGTCCATACCGTATCACCAGCATCATCATACTTTATTGTAATCCAATCAGAACCTGTTGACAATGAATAAGTAAACCCAGTTACATACACGTAACCACTATCATCAACTGCGATATCATAAGCTTCATCATCGTCACCATAAGCTCCAGCATAGCGAGCAACCCATTGCTCGACACCGGCACTGTTATATTTTATCGTGGCGATATCGTAGTGATTACCTGATGCTATGCTTCTGCCGGTCACATAAACATTCCCCATATCGTTTATTGCGAGCGCGTATATATCATCATAGAAGTTAGCCCCGCCATCGTAGTAACGAACCCATATTGTATCACCCGAGTCATCATATTTGATCGTTAGAAAATCGCGTGATCTATCAGGGTACGCTCCCCAACCGGCAACGTAGACATTACCTGCATTGTCAACCGCAATGTCTCGGGCACCAGAGGGCCCGTATCCAGGATACTGGTTTATCCATTCGACCGTCTGCGCATTAGCCAGCGCAGTAAACAACATCAACACCACACATGCAAACCCTTTCATTTGACCTCCCAGTTTGTTATTTGAAGATAGGATAATACTTGAATACTTACATAGTGTAGCAAAAAAGAAAAATCTGTCAATCGTTAATTGAAGAAGTTGGAACCGTCGTAGCTACGCCTGACGTCAGGGCTATGTATTAGTGTGTATATGTGCCTTGCTAGTTTGCCCTAAATTACCTCGCCTTTTATACTTATTGTCACTTCCTCCACTGGCACATCACTTCCAGCCCGCTTCTTGGCCTCTTTAATGATATGCATCAGCCCAAAGCAGCACGGCACTTCCATGTGGACGACTTGCATGCTCTTCGGTTTGGCATGTTCGATTATCTGCGCGATTTTTTCGATGTAGGCGTCAGAATCGTCCAGTTTCGGACATCCTACGAGTATTGCTTTCCCCTTAAGAAGATCCGGGTGAAGGTTCGGATAGGCGAAAGGCACACAATCGGCGATTATTGCAATGTTAGCGTTCTGCAGATACGGCGCAAACGGCGGCACCAAATGGATCTGCACTGGCCACTGGCGTAGCTCTGACTCAATTCTTGCTTTTTTCTCACTCGACGCCTTTTTCTCTTTCCACTGCATCATCCGGGCTCCTGGGCAGCCACTCACGCCTTTGGGCATTTCATGCGTATGGTGTTCTGGAAGTTCATCTGCATGTTTTTTCAGATGTTTAATATGTGTCTCCAACATTTCGGGGGCTTTTTCCTTGATACGTGCAATCGTCGCTTCCTCATTGTATGCTTCCACTTCTTCTTCAGTGATGGTCAAAGCACCGGTCGGACAAGAACCTAAACAGGCACCGAGACCATCGCAATAGAACTCCTTGACGAGTCGTGCCTTCGGTCCGTTTGGCGTTTCTACAATTTGCAGAGCCTGCTCCGGGCACCCGGGAACACAACTACCGCAACCGTCGCAAAGATCCTCGTCGATATGAATGATCTTTCGTTTTACTTTTTGCATATTATTTCTCCATTAATTACTACCTCAGATACCAAGTTTCTTACGATTTGCCTCAATGTGTGAGAGTATACCGTCAACTGCTTTCACGGCATCGGTCTCGACACTTAACTGGCCTCCAGTAACGTTCTTGCAGTCTTCCAGGAGCAGTTTCACCAAATTTGGCGCCTTAGTCACTGGCGGCACAGGATTCACGTACGTATACAGCCCGAATGCTAACGCAAAGATTGCATCAATGGTGGCCTTCTGTTCCATGTATTCAGGTGCAACTGCGGCTACCGGAAGGTCAGTAACAGGTACATCACCCAGGGCATGAGCCACAGTCGCTACTAGGTCACCCAGTCGACCAGTATCAGTGCAAGTGCCATAACTTAGAACGGGTGGCACATTAAACGCCTCACAAATGCTTTTCAGCCCGGGGCCAGCAAGATCTTTTGCCTCAGGACTACACAAACCAGCAACCTGCATACCACCATTGCCGCAACCCATTGAAAGTACGAGTACGTCTCGTTTAATTAGTTCCTTGGCAACACGCACGCTATGCACATCTTGCCCTGTGTCTCTCAAGGAGGTACAAGAAACAAGACCAGCGATACCGCGTATTGTTCCTTTCTTTATTGCATCTAATAACGGTTCAAGTTTGCCACCCAACGCAGCGAGAATACTCTCGGTTGAAAAACCGACCACTGCTTCTCTCGTTGGTAACCCAGTAAAGGGTTTAATTGATTCTCTGCGTTCTTTGAAATTATCGACTGCCATCTGCAAGAGTTGAGCCGCCTGTGTTTCTGCTTTTTCTGGCATGTAATTGACTCGTTCATTTACGCCTTCGAAGGCAACCAGCTCGCTCACCGGCACGAGTTTGAACTTATATTTCTCTGCGTACATTGGATCAACCGGCATCGAACAATTCATGTCCGCGGCAAAGAGGTCCACACAACCGCTCGCGAGAATCGCCTCTTGCATAATCCAATTGCCAGTAAAACCATAAAAGACATCATCCGTTTCCCACCGCTGTATCATTTCCTGCCCAGTTTCAATATTGGCGATAACGCGTAACCCTTTGGCACCAACGTCCTTTGCCTTCTGCTGCCATTCAGGCTTGCGCGCCAGTTGAACCATGGCAAATCCCAGGAATGGCTCATGTCCGTTGGGCAAAACGTTCACGTAGTCCGGATCCAGAACACCCAAATCAACCCGCATCTTATGCGGCCGAGGAATACCGTATATGATGTCCTGACAGTATTCGTTAACGATCTGACTCTGATAGGCCATGGCTATACTGAGTCTCATCGCCTTCAACGCCAGACTCACATAGTAACCATCAACATTAGTAAGACATGAGCTTGTAGCAAGCATCATCTCCCCATAGATACCACCCGGGAATATGCCTAATTTTCTCCATGTTTCTTTCCGTTCTGCCGGGGCTAAAGCCTCGACAATCTGACTGGGTGTATCATATGGCCTGTTGAAATCATTCTTCGCGAATTCATACAGTCTCGTGGCGACTTCATTATCCTTTCCCGACGTGCTAATGCCTAATCGCGCGGCAAAATCCTTTAACTTTCCAGTCTCTTTGATCTCAAACGGCGTTTGTCCCTTGAGTGTAGCATGCAAAGTCTTCAGTGTCTGCTCGGTGTGGTAATGATAGGTTGAGGCACCCAGTACGTTCCTCATAAGCATCATACGCATCGCCATGCCATCACCGGTGATCCCACAGACACCGCGCTTGTCTTTCTCAACGTCGGCGCGACATGGACCATTGGAACATAGATCGCAGCGCACACCGCCCATACAAAAAGGGCAACGCTGATCCGGATTGCCGCCCATGCCCTGAGCCTCGTAACGATCCCAGATATTATTCATGCCATCTTGCTTTATCTTTTCGTAAAGCTTGTTTACAGATTCATGATAAGAAATTCTTTCTTTTTCCATAACTGCTCCTTTCTATGTATTTCTCCTCTTTGCTTTGCTGCAAACATCATACAGCGTATACTTGCCGAAGAACGAATCCATTTCTCTTTTTAACTTAGACCAGCACTCCTGCATGGGACATGGTGTTATGTGTGCACAATATTTATCGGCTTTGCCCAAAAGGCATTGCACTGGAGCCGTAGACTCGCCCACTGCATCGAGCACATCTTTCAATGTTATTTTCTTTGGATCCTGCGCAAGGATGAACCCGCCACCCGGGCCTTTCCTGCCTTTAATCAACCTGGCGCGGCGAAGCCTGAAAAGTATTTGCTCAAGATACGCTGGTTTAACACGCTGGCGCTTGGCAATTATTGGTAATGAAATTGCCTTACCGACCGGCTGTTTGGCGAGCTCCATCAACGCTCTCAGGGCATATCTTGACTTCACCGTAAGTTTCACATAATATCTTACTCAAAAAGTAAGGTATTGTCAAGTACCTTGTGGGGACGGGGGTAGAAGTATTCGAAGTCATTAGAAAGACCAGAATAATCAACGGTAATATGGTGCAAATCCGAATATTTCCCTTCGCAATTCAATTGGTTGAACACCTATGATTGACAGAGTAGGATTTGCGCACTATAATAAAACAAGACGGTAGAGATGTATGTAACTCTTTGGTTTATCTAGATAGGAAGGAGCGATGGATTTAAAAGGTGAATTCATCAGCAAAGCTGCTGAGATTGCCGTTGGCGTAGTAGTTGGCTACATATCCTATGCAGTTTCTGCTCCAACGAGTGACCTAGCAGGAATGTTCGGTATCATGACAGGTCTGACGACCACTTTGATAGTAGCTCTTCTTGTCGAATCCTATCGACATTCACAAGATTTGAAAAAGACTAATACACTCCTGGCTAATCTGCTAAGCAACATTGCAGAACAACATGAAAAGACGTCAGATTTGGCTCAGCTTCTTCGATATGGAGTGACCAGAATCCCTGGCGACCAACTTATTGAAGGTTTGGTACAGTTCTTATGGAGAGTCGAGTATGGTCTGTCAGCAACAAACTATGTTCACCCTGATGAGGGTTGGGGTCGCGCATACAGTGAATTGTATCATGAAATCCAACGTACAAAAATCAAAGTGAACAAGGCTACCATAAGACGAGTATTCATTGTTGACGATGAAAATGAAGTGAACACGCTTCGTACCGTCATGTCCAGACAGAAGCAAGTAGGGATCCACGTAAAATACATATTCAGAAAGAAAATTGAATCTACCTCCTTGCTAAAAATCGCAGCAGATACCCTTGATACATTAGATTTTGATATTATTGATCACAAGTTCGTCTGGCTTACTCTATTAGACGCGAATCGAAAAATCAAAGAAGGTAAGGTATTGTTTGGTAGGGAAGAATGTGATAAATATAAGAGATTTCATGATAATCTGTTTGCAGAAGCCCAAGATATCGATTTCTGATGGCTAGCATTTGAGGACCTCTTACATGCAAAATAAGATCGCCATTCGAGGCAGCCAACAGAGTTTAGGGTCATAGGAGAAACGATGATCATATTGCACGTATTTTTGATAGTCGCGATCAGTTGCCCTATTAATCTAAAATCAAGAAACACGAAAATCATGAGAATCGATGGTCACGCAACTAAGATATGTCAGATTGAAGATTCCATCGTTCAGATAATGGAGAAAGCAGGGATTCCTGGCATTTCATGTGCAATCATCAATGATTCACAGATAGTCTATGAACAAGGGTTTGGACTAAGAAAGAAGGACTCAACGTTAACAAGCGATAAGTATACCATCTTCAACGCGGCTTCCTTTAGTAAAACTGTATTCGCCTACCTCGTCATGTTACTCTCTGAAGACGGAATTATTGACTTAGACAAACCTCTCCAGGAATATCTTGAGAAACCTTTATATGAATATCCTAATTATCAGGATCTAATCGGTGATAGCCGTGCATCATTAATCACAGCAAGGATGGTTTTGAGTCATCAAACCGGTTTTCCAAACCTTCGTTTTCTAACCAAAGATGGTAAGTTGAAGTTTCTGTTCGAACCAGGAACAGGATTTTCATACTCGGGGGAAGGCATTGGTCTACTCCAAATGGTCATTGAAGAGATCACTGGCATAGGTTTGGAAGAACTATGTAAAGAGAGAATATTTGAGCCTTTCGACATGAATTACACAAGCTACGTCTGGCAGGAACGGTTCGAAGAAAATCATGCGTTTCCGCATGACCAGTACGAGCGTCCCAGGCCAGTACAGCGCAGGCATAAGGCGGACGCAATCGGTTCAATGCTTACTACAGCCGGGGATTACGCAAGGTTCCTAGTCGGACTGCTGAATTCCAAGGGTGAACGACGAAATCTGATTTCTAGCATGTTCGAACCACAAATAGCGATCACATCAAAAAGTAAATTCGGGCCCGGCGCCTGGGAAGATACGGATAAATACACAAACATAAGATTATCACGGACTTTGGGTTGGGGCTATTTCAAATCTCATTTTGGGCGAGCTGTGTTCCACACCGGGCACGATCTCGGTAACCAGAACTACCACGTAGTCTTCTTAGATAAAGGCATAGGGGCAGTATTATTAAGTAACAGCGACAACTTTGAGAGCGCCGCGCGTGAACTGTTCGAAGCAATAATCGGAGATACTATATCACCGTTTGATTGGCTGGGGTATCCATATTATGACCCTGATAAAAACAGGACTCCGCCCCCAGAACCAGTTGCCATAGAATTAGAACCTGAGGTGCTACACAAGTTCGTTGGTGAATACACATTCCCAGGCAATAGGACATTGACTATTAAGTTTGACGAGCAGAATCTGATTATTTCTGATGATGGTGAAAGGTGGTTGCCCCTTTCTGCTGAAGCGCAGGATAAGTTTTTCGTAAAGGGGAGAGAGTATGAATTCCAGTTTCTAATCGACGAAACTGGAATAGTCACCGGCTATAAGCTATTAATTGAGGATGTTGAAATCCCGGGAGAGAAAATCAAATAGTGCCGATGCGATGGCTTAGACTATCTCTCTAATTTGATTTTCGGGCCATCCAGATGTATCCGTATTCCTCCCAAACATTTACATCATTCCGGTGAGTACCCTGTTCCTGAAACTCGACTACCCATATGCCACCCGGACCGCTTCTTAGTATTCCCGGCTCCTTTAGAAAAGGCGACCAGCACGGAAAGGTGGCTTCTTCCTTTACTTTATTCACCTCATACTCAGCAATGAGCGTATTGTTCGGCGTACCATCGACTAGAATGAAGTTGAGTACCTCGTCAAGGTACATTAGTTTTTCCTTCGTCTTGATGTCGTTTCCTGCATAATTCAAGTCTTTGTCCAACTTGACCCAACGTCCATCTTCGACGCGTCCCGTGAACTCGAAACGCCGGATTTCTTTGCCATGTTTTAAATGAGGCGCATCATACTGAATCTGAGTCACGCCAGGAGTATCCATTGCCTTATCACCCATTTTACCCGCGGTCGAAGATGCCGCGCCCTTCCCCGGCGCACCAGGCATTGGTACCAATCCCATCAATCCACGTACAGTCGCAGCTAGGTTATCCAGACCCGTTGTATTCCGCTCCAGGTCATACTCGATTGTGCCTTCACCTTCGATTTTACCCTCTTCGTCAACATGAAAGAAAAACTCGACTTTGTGTTTGACGGTGAGGATAAGCAGCCCATTGGGATCCCGGAATCGTACTTCCTCACTTGCGCCATGCCCGACCCAGTTACCATGTAATTCCTCGAGCATTTCTTCTCTTGTCATGTCTTCGGGAGACTTCTTCTGATCTTCGCCGACGACACTGAAAAGAAAACCCATCAATGCGATGCAAACAAAAAGCTTTTTCATTTTGAACCTCCTTTATTACATTTGTGCCCGGTCTATTTTTTAGAGTATATTGAATAATAACACATTGTCAACGAATCCCCAGATGGATCAAAACTTCATGTCAATTCACGTTGAGAAATATAGCATAACAGCTCGAAAAACGAGTAATGTCGAAGTCACACCACGTGGCATTATCATAGTATCCTAGGCAGCGTGGAAGCATTGACAGTTTTGATTATCCATTTATAATTAATGGCGCTGTAACAATTTACTATACCATGCTATGCTAAAGAGTCATACACCAATATACCATAATCACAATCGATATAACCGCGTACGCGCGATACTTCTAACATTAATCATAATTTCAACAACCTCCTGCCATCACGAAAGATACGGAGAGATAGTTGAGTATCGCAGAGGAATGGCTATACCAAGCTGGCAAAGTCATGAGTATTTAGATAGTAGAATAATTGAGTCAATGGTTGTCCTCAAATCGACGGGTGCAACTCACATCGCAGTTGTGCCAACCTGGTATCAAGAGTCTCTAGAAAGCTACTCTATCCATCCTACGGTTAACACACCAACTGATAGTGCAGTGACTAATATTATCAGCGAAGCGAAAGCCCTAGGGTACGTTATAATGCTCAAACCCCATGTAGACGTAGAAGATGGCAGTTTTAGGGGAGAGATCTCTCCGGGTAACACTGATCAATGGTTCATTTCTTATGAGAACTTCATCCTTCACTACGCAGAGATTGCATCAGCAGAGGACGTTGAGATATTTTGCATCGGCACGGAACTGAAAAGTCTTTCATCGAGGGCTGAGTGGCAGAACATAATCGCATCGGTGAGGGCGATCTATCAAGGCGCAATTCTCTATGCTGCCAACTGGGATGAATATGCACTCGTCAGCTTCTGGGAGTTATTAGATTTTGTTGGAATAGACGCCTACTTCCCTCTCGCGCAAGACAGAGAAGCAACAATTGAGGAATATCTCCAAAATCTTGACCTTTGGCTTTATCAAATTGATGATTACCAAGAATGCACGGGCAAAGATATCATGATTACCGAAGTTGGGTTCAAGAGCGTCAAGGGAAGTGCGGTCAGTCCCTATGATTGGAAGTACGAAGGTGTAATGGACGAAGAATCGCAGGCGGATGCGTACAGAACGATTCTCGCCACCCTCCAGCGGAAAATGTGGTTAGCGGGAATATTCTTCTGGCACTGGGATCCTATCTTGAGGCAGGATTCTGTAGGATATACACCGTATGGCAAACAAGCAGAAAACGTGCTACAGGAATTTTGGGGCGAGTAATGAGTATTCTTTTGTGTATTTCGACACTTACCATTTTTCCAAAAACAAATACCTTGGAAATCATCACAGAGACATCACTAAATGCATGGACGTTCACTCCCCGATACAGCATTGAGCCCTTCCCAGGGGATCAAGTATTTCTCGCAAACAGATTACGATGCTCATACTCATTTTTTTCTAACGATAGAATATCACTGGGGGTAGAAGCTGGTTTTGCTAACCGATTTCACTTCACATATTTCTACTCTTACACTGTATGGGGATTGGATGATTCTGATGTGTGGTTTGTGTTGAACAGCGGTCGTAATACATCTCTGTTGGCCAGGTTTCGCTTACCCACAGGTCTATATAATGAGGGGCTTGGTATAGGTGCTTATTGTATGGAGTTGTACATTAGAAAAACAAATATCTGGCGAAACAGCAGTGCTTACTTTGGATACGAATGGATAGGTGCAAACTCTGATAAGGTAAATTATGGGGACAAGATCCGCCTCGGAGTAGAGATCAACAACTGGTTAAGAGTCTCTTCTTATTATGCATTCGCAGATCAAGGTACGTATTACTCGCTGTATGATTCCCCGTCCTTCGCTCTTGAAACTTCATTATTCAAAAACTTCAGGCTGATGAAGGGATACACCACACAGGTGATATTCAGCCAAACCTTACTGGGCAGAGACATCCCAATATCGACCAGTATCTCATTGAGAATATCTGGAAAGCCGAGGGAGACAAAACAGAGGTAGACAGCAGATTCCTTCAAGACAAGCAGAAAAGGAGATTTCAAGAGCGTAAGGCGCCCTGCAGTAGATAAGCACAATGACCCCGCTACGCATGTTGATTACAGCTGAAGCATAATTCACCAGGTACATGTTGACGTGGGCAGAACACTTGCTATACTGATTGATCAGAGCGGAGATGGACTGGGATTTCGATTATAACACTAGGATGCAAGAAAGACTGAACAAATCGGCCTTAAATCAACTGCTGAGTAGTGTTATCACAAAGAAATACATCTACGGAGTTGTTTTTTATGTGTCATCTGATGACAATACTCTTGATCTAATCAGCGCCGCCGGAAATATAAAAGAGGATAGTCAATACTATATCGCCAGTATAAATAAACTCTTTGTTTCCGCGATTATCCTTAAATTGTACAGAGAGAACAGGCTAGATTTGCACGATAAAATCTCAAAATACCTGCCAGAAAAAGTAATCAGCGGTTTACATATACATAGGGGTAAGGATTATTCTAATGACCTTTCCATTATCCATCTGATATCTCAAACCTCTGGGCTTCCTGGTTATCTTATCGATAAACAAGCCAGTGGGAAAAAGGTAATGGCTGAGCTTGAAGCAGGCGTTGATCAGCCCTGGCCAATTGACAAAGTAATTCAAGAAGTAAAAAAGATGAAGACGCACTTTCCTCCCGGCAAGGAAGGGAGGGCTAAGTATATCGACACAAACCATCAGATTTTGAGCTTAGTCATCGAGAATATTACCGGAAAGCCTATAAATATCGTCCTGGAAAACCTGTTTGAAGAACTGAAACTGACCAAAACCTATGTGTGCGAGGATGCAAATGACAAGAATTTCGTTCCCATCCGTTACAAGGCAGAAACAAGACATCTACCGCTTTTTCTTACTTCTACGAAAAATGACATCATTTCTACTGCAAGGGACCAGATGACATTCTTGAGAGCATTCTTCAACGGTCATTTCTTTCCGAAAGATAGATTACATGAATTGGAGAAATGGAATAATGTATTCTTCCCTTTTAAATATGGAATCGGTATACAAAAATTCCATTTGCCCCGCGTTCTATCACCGTTAAAGTCCGTACCCGATATGATCGGGCACAGTGGTTCTACGGGTTCTGTAGTTTTTTACGTACGTGATATCAGTCTTTACATAACTGGAACTGTAAACCAGCAAGCAAGACCCAGTGTCGCTTTCCAGACCATGATAAAGATTGTCAGTAAACTACACAGGGGACAGGCATAACATTTTTAACATTTTACCATCATCTCTTGTATGTTTTGTTACAGCCTCATCCTTTGGGTTTCCGTGTTCTTGAAACTCAGTAGGTGAAGGTGAGTGAAAGCAAATTCTCCGTTTTTCTACAGAAATCAACATAAAATGTTAAAAATGTTATGCCTGTCCCCGGAAAGATGGCTTATCTAACAATCTCAATTACAAGCACAAAATAGACCGAAAAAGACAAGAGGCACTACGTTTTATTATTCGAGAATTTCTAATACCGTGCGTTTACCCAGCTTCATCGCCGCAGCGGTAATAATTGTCCTGACAGCCTGCGCGGTTCTCCCTTGTTTACCGATCACTTTACCCAAATCACCTTCACCGACTCTAAGCTCATATATAACACTCTTATCGCCAGCAATTTCTGTTACCACAACCTTATCCTGATTGTCCACCAATGCTTTACAAATGTATGTAACAAGGTCTTTAAGCTCTTTCATGATTAGTCTCCTTTGCTGCTATCACACTAGCCGCAATAATGGCAGGTTATATCCCTTTGGATGTCTAATGCGCGATGCGATCCCGATTTAATGTGTATTTTTTCTTCCAGGACCTTAATAACCCACTTTTTCAACGTAATTGCTACTCTTGTCTTTTTCGAACCTAACGATACATCACCACAGATTGATTTTGTTGCCTCCTCTGGTTAATTGTCATTAACCTACCAACTATTATACATACACTAAGATGCGAGTCAAGGTATTAATGGAGCAGAAATGGGACCAATTATTAATATTCGATATACTGAGATTGTCCCGTCCCGCATGCGGGACGAGCTCTGCAGATTCCTGTAGAGTCCACAAGAATTTAAGGAAGAAGCGGTAATTCTCTGGATATTACCATATATTACCTGATTCTTCATTCGAACGAAATTACCGGGAGCGGGATAAATTAATAAATATACCGCACACTATAGTCTCGCCATAGTATCGAGAGAATCGAGATGAAACATTGAGAGGAATATCGCAAAAAAAGGGAAAAGTGTCGGTGGTTACGAATGTCACCGACACTTGGTTTTAGCGATTCTTACACACTTGACAAATTATGCTCTGCTGATATGATAGCAAGGATGAAAGAATAATATTACGCGGTCGAAAAGCAAACAATTGAGATGAACTCTATAGAAACAGCCGGATTTATTTGGGACGTAGGTGGTGGTGGTGAAGGCATAATAGGCAAACTAAATGGGAGAAAAGTTATCGCAATTGACATAAGAATTGAGGAATTAGAAGAAACAAAAAATGACAGTTTGAAAATTGTAATGGATGCAACAGACTTGAAATTTCTTCCATCATCGTTTGATGTAGCTACATCTTTCTTCTCACTCATGTACATCAAGAACAAAGACCATCTAAAGGTATTCAAAGAAATACATAAAATCCTGAAAAATGAGGGGCGATTTTATATATGGGATGTTAGAATTCCGCCGAAACATATGGATAAACCTGTGTTTGTCTTGCCTTTGGAAATATTACTGCCGAACGATGAAACAGAAACGGGTTATGGAGTAGGATGGGAGCATAAGGAACAGGATCTTCAGCATTTTAAGGAATTAGCAGGAAAAACAGACTTCAAAATAGTAGATGAGTGGAGCAGAGATGAAATCTTCTATTTGGAACTGGTGAAACACGCACGTAGTACTTCGTCTAGCCCTGAATAAACGGTTCGGAGGGGGCATCAAAATTCTCGACACCAAAGCTAGGGGACAGGCATTACCTTTTGAGCATTTTTCAGCATATTCTAATTACTACATTACGCCCTCATCCCGAGGGCTTTTATTATCTCGCAACTCCGTAGCGAATGCGACTGAAAGCAGATTCTTCGCTTTATCTAACGAAATAGGTACAAAGTGTTAAAAATGTTATGCCTGTCCCCAGTTGCTTTAATTATCCCATAGTCTGAAGGGTGGGTACTCATCTGTCATTAGCGATGCGTAAGCGGCAACACGGTATGTCCAGCGGTTCATACCGACAACAAGTTTGAAAATATCCTCGGGGTATTTACCGGTGAATAATAAGGATATCGCGGCGAAGATGGCCAAAATGAAAACCAGACCTCCTCTACTTTCTCCTGCGCCACCCTGTAAGAAAGCAATGACTATGTAGTGAGGAATAGCAAGTAGCCACCATTTCACCAGTACTAGTCCTCGAGATAATTTCTCGGGATATGCTATCTCCAAGTCAGCTGGGTAGTCATCGTCAGGCTTGAGGCTGAACGGCGGATACTTGTCAGTACCCAAAGTTGAGTAGCTGTAAAAACCCACGCGCCATGTCCAACGTAGAACGCCCAGGTTAAAGTTAAATAGCCCCCTTGGGTATTTTGACGTGAACAGGATAGCAAAAAAGGCGATGATGCACACCACTACAAAGGCAATCCACAAGAATGCCAGGATAATGTAGTGGGGAAGTGCCAGCAACCACTTAAGGAGCCACCAACCGCGAGACGGTGGGTGAGTTATGGCCTCCTTTTTTAAACTCCGCATATTTTGTGTACAGCGCTGCTTTATAATTAACTATTATGCTCCAAAGTTATTACCACATTTCCCTTTTGTGTTTTTTTTCGACATACCGGTGAGCATCCGGAATTAGTTTCAACGGATTGTATCTATCGATATCCAGGTAGTTGGCGCAGTTGATTGGCTCAGAATCCATATATCATCGCTTTTGTGTTTCATTCAAGAAGAAACCCTTTCTTGCCAGCAGAAGACTGACTAAAGCAATTATGCCCAATACGAAGAATACATAAGTCTGTGTGCACGGATTTGACCAATTAAGGATAAACATCTCGTATCCGCCTTGAATTATTCCGTTTACTATCATCATGACACTCCATACGATGCCCAACGTCCAGGCATATTTAATCTTCCGTTTAAGACCCAGGGCGAAAAATATCCCGAATATGCCAAACCAAAGTTCTTCCCACAAAGGTTTTATCATCGCCATGGTTAAGAATCCGTGAGCAGCCTCATCCAATTGCCCCAAGTCAAACGAGGAACCCGCGAATTGCTTTAATCCATTTTCCAGAACTGAATCGCCGGTACTAATGGCAAAAACAGTAAAAGCAAGCAAAAAACACGACAGAATCAACATGATTAACCACACATTCTTTCCCTTTTCTTTAGTCATTTTGTTACTCCTTTTACTAAACCTCCCATCTTGCCACTCAAGCCTTGATTGCAGATGGATTGAATCCTTTAACCATAAGCCACACCGCAAGAAACATTTCTTGCAAGGCTATTGGTGCATTCAAAAGGGTATGTACCCAAG